>Ga0256405_10000460_pt1 | contig 134392 bp, 128 predicted proteins | sample RumenRJG_02DNA_FD_189096 | JGI IMG/M metagenome (GOLD analysis project Ga0256405, IMG submission 189096) | Bovine rumen microbial communities from Lethbridge, Alberta, Canada - RJG_02 | ecosystem: Host-associated > Mammals > Digestive system > Stomach > Rumen | place: Canada: Alberta...
TTGATGTATTTATATAACAAATAACCATCATAAAAGAGGGACGAATCCCTCTTATATTTTGCTCCCCACTCTAGTTTACGAGAATTATGGTTGTCCCCACTAATCCCCCACTTTAGTTAAAAGAGCCCTATATTTGTTATTGTTTCATGTTTCTCATGATTTCACGGATTTGCTTTTCGCTTGGGGTTCTACCCATTTGTGCAAACATCACGCGAATCATCTTTTCGTTGATAGGAGGGTTCTTTTCGATTTGTTTCTTTAAGAAATATCTCGCAATGAAGAATCCTGCAATACCACCGACGAGAGCGAGGCCGACGAGTAGGAAAATAAATCCTACCATGTTCATTGTAACTTCTGGCATATAGCTCTCCTAGGCTCTGCTATCGTATTCACCATTATCGGTACGAACGAGAACTGTTTCTCCTTCGGAGATAAATAATGGAACACGAACGGTAAGGCCGGTTTCGAGTTTTGCTTCTTTGGTAGCTTTGTTGACTGTGTCACCACGAACTGCTGGTTCGCATTCAACGATCTTTAAGGCTACTTTAGCAGGTAAGTTGATATCGAGAACTTCACCATCATAGGAGGTAATTTCCACGATTTCATCGCCTTTTAAGAATTTGCATTCCCATTCCAAACGATCCTTGGAGATTTCGATTTGTTCGTAGGTGTCTTGATCCATAAACACTAAGAAATCACCGGTGTCATATAAATATTGCATGGCTTTTTTATCAAGGCGGATGTTTTCAATCGCATAACCACTGTTACGAGACATTTCGGTAACGCTTCCGGTTCTCATGTTTTTAACTTTGACGGAGGCGACCATTTTTCTCATCGCAGTTTTGTTCAACAAAATATCTAATACTTTGTAAATTTGGCCATCTTCAATGAAATAATTGCCTGGTCTTAATTCTGTAACGTTAATCATTAATTTATTGCCCCTTTCTTATAAATTTCCTTTGATATTATATCAAAATATTATCTTTTCACAAATGGGTTTTGTTTCTTCTCAAAACCGATTGTAGTTTCTGCCCCGTGACCGGGATAGACTTTAGTGTCGTCTTTTAATGACATTAGCTTTGCTAAAGATGATGGTACGAGCTCTGGCTGAGCGGTAGGAAAATCCGTTCTTCCGATGCTACCTAAAAATAATGTATCGCCAGAAAAGAGAATATTTTCTTTTTCTATATAGAAACAAACTGACCCTCTTGTATGGAAGGGAGTATGAATCACTTTGATATCACTACCAATGAGTTTTAATACTTGATCATCCTTTAAAAGAATCGGTTTAGCATTTACTACGACATCTCTTCTAGAAAATCTATTAGAACCATTCAGTCGAACATCGGTTAAAAATTCTTTATCTAGTTCATGGATGTAAACAGGAACTGAGAATTTATTTAATAAGTAGTCAACACCTTTGATATGGTCAAAATGGCCATGTGTTAAAAGAACCGCTTCCAGTTTTAAGTTATTCTCTTTGATGTAATTGACGAGTTGTTCGTCTTCCTTACCAAAGTCGATTACAATGCATTCTTTGCTATCGTTAATAAGTAGATAACAATTCGCTGTTAAATCGAAATAATCGTCGTATGTAAAGGTGATAATTTTCATATATTCTTATATATAAGAAAAAAATAGGCAATGCCTATTATTTCTTTTTCTCACGATGAAGAGTCATCTTTTTGCAACGTGGACAATATTTTTTAAGTTCGAGACGTTCTGCGTGATGTCTTTTATTCTTCGATGTGAGATAGTTTTCTTCACCACATACGGTGCATTTTAATGTTAATGAGATACGATCTTCTTTTTTGGATGCCATACCAACTCTCCTTAATTTAGCGCTTAATATATTATCATGTATATTTTAATAATAAAAGCATTAATTTTAGTGATTTTCAAACGCGAATGATATAATAACGGCATGAGAAAAAGAAATCAAACAAAACAGATACATATCAAAGATATAACTATCGGCGGTCAGGACAAAGTTTTAATTCAATCGATGTGCAACATCAAAACCGAGAATGTCTCTGAAGTTATCAAACAGATTAATGAGTGCGCTAAACTGGGCGCAGATTTAATGCGTGTCTCTGTCATGGATGAGAAAGATGCCTACGCTATCAAAGAGATTAAAAAAGGCATCTCCATTCCTTTAGTGGCAGATATTCATTTCGATTATCGTCTAGCGTTAATTGCTATGGATATGGGGGTTGATAAAGTGAGAATTAACCCTGGCAATATTGGGTCTATTGATAAAATCAAACTTGTCGTTGATAAAGCTAAAGAAAAGCATGTTCCCATCCGTATTGGTGTTAATTCTGGTTCTTTAGATAAAGAGATTCATGATTATAGCACTGAATATACCGCTTCTAAACTCGTGGAAAGTGCGAAGAAACATGTGAAGATATTGGAAGATTTAGGCTTCTATGATATAGTCATTTCCCTAAAGGGAAGTAATGTTAAAGAAACTATCGCTGCCTATCGTTTAGCGAGTGAGACATTCCCCTATCCACTACATTTAGGAATTACTGAAGCTGGATTCAAAGATATTTCTCTCATTCGTTCCGCAGCTGGGTTAGCTCCTCTTCTTTTAGAAGGCATCGGTGATACAATCCGTATTTCTATCTCTGGTGATCCAAGAGACGAGATTATCGCCGCAAAGAGATTGCTACATGATTGTGACTTATATCCAAATTATCCAACAATCGTCGCTTGTCCCACTTGCGGTCGTACTCAAGTAGATGTCACGGAACTCGCTAAAAAGGTTATGGATTATCTAGAGACAATCAATAAACCGATTCATGTTGCGGTTATGGGCTGCGTTGTCAATGGTCCTGGCGAAGCCAAAAATGCTGATATCGGCATTGCCGGTGGTCATCATGAATACGTAATATTCAAAAAAGACCAAGTTATTAAAAAAGTCCCAGAGGCATTAGCCTTTGAGACCCTTAAAGAAGAAATTGATAAATTCTAAAAGAATTTTTCTTTCCAACCTTCGATATATTTACCATCTTTAAGCATTTCGATTTCTTGCTTATAAGGTGGTTTTTCATTTATGTAAGGAGTTTCTAAAATTTTAGGGATTCCATTTAGTAATGGATGATGGATGTATTTATATAAAGTGTCATAACCAATATAGCCATAACCGATATTCTCATGACGGTCTTTATGCGCACCACGAGGATTCTTACTGTCATTAATGTGAACCACTAATAATCTATCTAGACCGATAACTCTATCAAATTCTTTAAGAACGCCATCAACGTCATGAACATCATAACCGGCGTCGGATATATGACAAGTGTCTAAGCAAACGCCGAGTCTTTCTGGATAATGGCATTGATCAATAATCGCTCTAACCTGTTCAAAGGTGATACCAATTTCCGTGCCTTTACCCGCCATGGTTTCGATGGCGATTTTTACATCAGTATTATCATTAGATAATACGGTATCAAGGCATTCCGCTAAATTGCTAACCGCTGTATCGTATCCTTGACTGACGTGTGCGCCAGGATGGAGAACAAGAATCTTACATCCGAATCCAGCCGTTCTTCTTAATTCATTTGTGATGACATCGATAGAAAGTTGGAATAAATCATCACGAGCTTTGTTGGCACCATTAATGATATATGGAGCGTGAACTACTAAATGGTTTTCATCGATGCCGGCTTCTTTAATAAGTTGTCTTCCTTCCTGAATTTTTAATTCAGATAAAGGCTTACGATAATTATTTTGCGGTGCGCCAGTATAAAACATAAAAGTGTTAGAACCATAACTTAATGCTTCTTTCACACTACCCAAATAAAAGTCAGGACTATTCAATGAGACGTGACTTCCTAAATATAATTTATAATCAGCCATAAGATACCTCTTTCGTGTATTTAACTTATTGTTATGATACCATAATAGAAACGGACTAATAACCATGAAAGTAGAAATTCTCAAACCTAAAGCCTATTGTGTCGGTGTCTCTAATGCGATTAAGATGGCTAAAGAAGCCAGAAGAGATAATCCTGACAAGGAAGTATATGTTTTAGGTATGCTCGTTCACAACAATTTTGTTGTGAGTCATCTTGAACAGCAAAATATTAAAACTGTTTATGATATCAATGATATTCCTAATGGACAGGTTGTTGTTTTTACTGCACATGGGCACAAAGAGGAGCTCGATGATATCGCTAAGGCTAAAAATCTCATCGTTTATGATTCTGTTTGCCCGAAGGTTTTGCATAACATCAATCTCATCAAAGAAAATCTTACTCAAGGGCATCAAATTATCTATATTGGACAGAGTGGTCATCCTGAAGCAGAAGCGTGCTTATCGCTTTCAAAGAAAGTGATACCATATACTAAAAATATACTAAAAAATAACCAATATATTTTTGACGAATCTCCGCTCGTAATCAATCAAACAACAATGAATTTCTTGGATTTAGAAGGCATTCACACTGAGATTTTAGAAGCATTTCCTCATGCTCGTATTGCTAATGAAATATGCGGCACCACTCGTATGAGACAAGAAACTATTAAAGGAATTGATGATGATGTTGATCTCATTATTGTTGTGGGTGATGAGAAATCTAGTAATACTAGAAGACTCTTAGAAATCGCTAAACAATGTCATCCTAGTGTTGCGTCCGCGATGATTTCTGATGAAACTAAACTCGATTTAAGTATTGTGCAAAATAAAAACCACATCGTCATTTCCAGCGGAGCTTCGACTCCGGAAGAGATTATTGATGCAGTTTATAATAAGTTAATTAATCTTTAGATTACTTGCGGCAATTTTTCATGATCCACGGCCATAATTTCCAAGGTTGGATCAATGTCTAAGAGAATGTTCTTCATGGTCGGCATGAAGATTTTTTCTATCTCATGAGGCATGTCTAGATAATTAAAGTGTGCGTTCACGACGTCTCTACGCACATAATGAGGAGCATCACCAGAGATATAGATATCACAGCCCTCTTCTTTTGCTAGACGCCAACCGCGAGAGCCACCTCCACCGACAATGCCGACTTTTTTAATGATTTCCGCCCCGCTATTAATTAAAAGAGCGTAGCTAACATTAAATACCGTTTTGGCTTTTTTGGCGAATTCTACGGCTGATAAAGGAGTTTCGAGTTCGCCGATTCTCATCATCGGATCTTTTTCTGGTGCGTAGATGTTCTTTAAACCGAGAGCGTTGCTAAGAGCGTCGTTCATACCGCCTTTACCCGTATCGAAGTTTGTGTGGAAACTATAGACAGGAATACCTAATCCATCGATTTCTTCCACGAGCATTCTTCTATTCTCGTCATGTTTTAGAACCATCGCTCTAGTGCCATAAATAAATGGGTGATGGGTGATAATGACATCAGGTTTATATTCTTTTACCAACGGTAATACTTCCCAATCTAAATCTAGACATAAGAAAATCTTTTGGACTTTATCAGGTTTCTTTCCGGTCATTAAACCGACATGATCGTGATTCATCTTCGCGATGCGTTTGGGGAAAGACTTTGCTAGTTTTCTTAAAATGACATTCATCTCAATCATAAGATGCCTTTAATCCTCTCTTTTTCTTTGTTGAGTTCATCAACGCGATTCTCGGGTAGATTTTTATTATTTAATAAATTGTCAATTTCATGAATGCGGCTTTCGTATTTATCTTTGAAAATTGCACTCTTCTCTTGTCTTAAGATAGGTCCGAACTCGATATCGTTTTCGCCATAGGTAGCGATATCCGCTCTCACGAATTTGATAATCTCATAAAAGATATCATCTTCTTTGACCATCTTCTCATCAGCGATGATAAAGCCGAGTTTGCAAACTTCTTCTCTCACTTTTGGAACAGCGTTGTGTGCATCCACGATTAAAGTGTCGATCTGTTTAGTCTTACCAGGATATTTTTTTAAAATATCGACAATAAGGCTACCACCCATACCGGCAATAATAACCGTATGGACAGAGCTCGGTAAATCTCTAATGCCATCGCTAAATAAAGGAACGATATCTTCCTCGAGTCCCCTTTCCGTTAAAGCTTTTACTAAACGGGTGTATGGTCCTTTTTTGTTTTCGACGGCATAGCCATGAGAAATAATGCCACCTTCAAATAAGGCGATGATTAATTTCCCGTGGTCCGCACCGATATCAGCGACCACACCTTTAGGAACCATTTTATAAATGGTCGATAAGCGTTCCGATAAAATAATCATTATAATTTTTCCTTGTAGTCACCAAGTCTCTTACTTCTTGTGGGATGTCTAAGTTTCTTGATGGCTTTAGCTTCGATTTGTCTGATACGTTCACGAGTAACACCAAAGACTTTGCCGACTTCCTCTAAGGTTTTGGGGCAATGGTCATCTAAACCATAACGTAAACGAATGACTTTTTCTTCACGATCATTGAGTTCATCAAGGATGGAATAAAGTTCTTCCTTTAATAATTGTCTAGTTGTGTAATCGACAGGAGATTCACTTTCCTTATCTTCGATAAAATCACCGAGATGGGAATCGTCTTCTTCACCGATTGGGGTTTCTAAAGAAACTGGTTCAAGAGCGATTCTTTGAATCTCTCTAATTCTCTTAGGAGTTAATTCTCCACCCATCGCTTCAGAAATTTCTTCGGCAGTTGGGTCACGACCTAATTCTTGAATTAGTTGTCTTTGGATTCTCGTCATCTTGTTGATGGTTTCCACCATGTGGACAGGAATACGAATAGTTCTTGCTTGGTCCGCAATAGCTCTAGTGATAGCTTGTCTAATCCACCATGTCGCATATGTGGAGAATTTATAACCTTTGGTGTAGTCGAATTTACCGACCGCTTTCATTAAACCGAGGTTACCTTCTTGGATTAAATCTAAGAATTGCATACCACGGCCGACATAATGCTTAGCAATATTAACGACTAAACGTAAGTTACAGTTAATGAGTCTTTGTTTGGCTTCTTCATCACCTTCAAGGATTTTCTTGGCTAAGATTGGCTCTTCTGATGGTTTTAATAAATCGTATTTACCGATTTCTTTAAGATACATCTTAACGGAGTCATTAACTTTAACTTCACCGGAAATGGCTAAATCGAGATGGTCGACATCGATATCTTCCGCTTCTTGGTCTTCATCACCGTCAGCGGAGAAAAAGTCATCATCAGGCTCATCTTCTTTACTGAAGTCGATTTCGGATTCATCGAATTCTTCTTCTTTTTCTTCTTCCTCTTCGTCTTCTTCGCCGGTTTTCACAGCGATAGCATTGTCAGCGAAAAAGGCCATTAATTCTTCGACGGCATCATCATCTAACTCATAGTTATTCAATGTATCGTATATTTCACTTTGAAGGATGAATCCATCCTTCTTGCTTTTCTTCAAAAGTTTCTTTTCGATTTCTTGAAGGGTTTTGATTTCGTCAGCACTTAAAACAACACCAGTTTTTGTGCTGTTCTTTTTGGCTTTAGTTTCTTTGACTGCTACTTCTTCTGTTTTCTTTTTTCTACCCATTTCCGTTACCTTCTTTCTTCTTCGCTTTTTTCATCTTTCGACGGTTGTATTCCGCCATGATACGGGCCTTCTCCAAAGGATCCTTATTTTTCAGAGATTGTTCCAACATATCTTTTTCAAAGATTTTCTCTTTTTCCTCGTCGATGGAGGCTAATAAATTTTCTAATAATTCTTTGGAACAATTCTTATTATGAGTATCCTCTAATGTGAGGTTTGCGAGTTCATTAATTAATTCTTGTTTATTTTCTAGTTCGCTCATTTCGATAGATGAGAGAACGCTTATTGCGTTAACATCATCAGTCATCTTCGCGTAATCAACGATATAATTTGCTACTTGTCTATAGACATCATCGTAGAATGTGCCCACTCTTTGCTCATAAAATTCCACTGCTTCGGGATTATTGAGCATCTGATAGAGGAGTTCTCTTTCCGCGAGCTCCAATCTTCTCAAAGCTTTTCTCTCTGGATGGAATGTAGCAATCGCTTCCATCGGATTGGAATACTCTTCCGAGTTCTTTGCTGTTTTTAGTAAGTCTCTAATCGATTCTGGTTCAAACCCTGTGACCGCAGATAATCTTCTAAGATAACTATCTAATTCCAATTGGTCTTTCGCTCCCAATAATATTGGGATGAATTGCTTAACCAAGGCTTTTTTTTGTTCCATTGTCGTTAATGGATTGCTATTTTTGAAATAGTTGAGAGCGAAGTCCACTCTCGAGATTAAATTATTGACGTATGTCTTTAAGGCATCAGGACCATCTTGGTTATATATCTCATCAGGATCTCGTGAATTGTTTTGATTATCCACGATTCTTATTGATAATCCTGCTTTATATAAAGCTTTGGAATATTCCATAGTTGCCTCTTGACCTGGCAAGTCACCATCGAGGCACATTCTAATTTCAACATTAAGCATTCTTAGTAGAGCGATATGGTCGGCGGTGAGTTTTGTGCCCATGACTGCGACCGCACTATCAATACCAATTTTTGCTAGAGCAAATACATCCATAAATCCTTCGCAGATATAAATGTATCCGACGGTTCTCGCTCTCTCCTTAGCAATGTGATAGTTATATAAGAATTTAGATTTCTTAAAGAGGTATGTATCGCCTGTATTGACGTATTTGGCCTCTGGTCCATCACCAATTCTTCTCGCACTATAACCGACGACATTGCCATCAGCATCGCAGATTGGGAAGATGACACGACCTTGATATCTATCGATACAAGTATTGCCTGAGAACAAGCCAACACCGACATCTTCAATAGTCTTTAAGGAATGTCCTTTACTTTGTAAAAAGTCACATGTGATCTTGCCATTCTTATAAGCATAACCCAATTTGTATTTTGCTCTTGTAGCGGCATCGATATGTCTCTTTTCGAAATAATCTAAGCCTTCTTTACCTTCCGCTGTATTTAAAGCGTATTGATAATAAAGAGTTAAGTCACTTAAACATTTGAGCAAAGGCGCTTTCTTTTCATCGACGGGTTTAGTTCTCACCATTCCTTCTAAACGAGGATCATGGTAGTCACTCATGTCCGCAACTTTCTTAAGAGCTTCAAAGAAGCTGATGTGCTCAATCTTCTGAACAAAGGTAATGGCGGAACCACTTGTGTGGCAAACCCAACATGTGAAGATGTGTTTTTCAGGGCTCACTGATAAAGAAGGATTATTGTCATCATGAAAAGGACAGAGTCCCCAATAGTTGGCACCCTTCTTTGTCAAGTTGATATAACTAGAGATGATTCTCACGATATCAGCATGCGCTAAAACATCATCAATTAATTTTTGGTCTAATGGCATATAACTTTGTTAAATGTACTAAAAATATACTAAATATAGACTAATAGAAAATCTTGTCATTCAAGTATTCAACAAGCTTTTCAATTGGTAATCTAACTTGTTCCATGGTATCTCTATCACGCACTGTGACCGCATTATCTTCTAATGTATCGAAGTCAATTGTGACGCAATATGGAGTACCAACGGCATCTTGACGGCGGTATCTCTTACCGATACTACCGGTGTCGTCATAGACGACATTCATATATTTGCAAAGGAGTTGTTCCACTTCTTTAGCTTTCTCTTCGAGTTTCTTGCTTAATGGTAAGACGGCCGCTTTGTAAGGAGCAACGGCGGGAACTAAGTGCATAACGATACGAGTATCGTTGTCACCAACTTGTTCCTCATCATAAGCATTACATAATGTCATTAAAACTAATCTATCAAGACCGACAGAAGGTTCAATACAATATGGAACATATTTTTCGTTGGTTTCGGGATCTAAATATTCTAAAGATTCGCCACTATATTGCATGTGTCTCTTTAAATCGTAATCGGTACGATCAGCGATGCCCCAAACTTCACCCCAGCCAAAGGGGAATAAATATTCGATATCGGTTGTAGCTTTAGAATAGAATGCTAATTCGGCTTGTTCGTGATCTCTGTAGCGGAGATTTTCCGGTTTGATTCCTAAAGAATCAACAAAATCTAAACAATACTTCTTCCAATAGTCAAACCATTTTAAATCTTCGCCTGGTTTGCAGAAGAATTCCATTTCCATTTGGTCGAATTCACGGGTTCTAAAAGTCATTTGCCCAGGAGTGATTTCATTTCTAAAAGCACGACCGACATTACAAATGCCTAAAGGTAATTTCTTTCTTGTGGTTCTCACGACGTTCTTGAAGTTCACAAACATACCTTGAGCGGTTTCCGGTCTTAAATAGACGACCGCTTTGTTATCTTCTGTGACACCGATATGAGTTTTGAACATCATATTGAATTGACGGATATCAGTGAAGTCTTCTTGACCGCAGTTTGGACATTTAACGTGATTTTGATGGATAAAATCCATCATTTGTTCGTTGGTCATTCCGTTGACATCCACTTCTGGGAATTCCGATTCAATTAATTGATCCGCTCTGAAACGCTGTTTACATTTCTTACAGTCGATAAGAGGATCGTTAAATGTAGAGACGTGGCCTGTTGCTTCCCACACTTTGGGATTCATAAGAATCGCGGCATCAATACCGACATTCATTGGACATTCTTGCACGAACTTCTTCCACCACATCTTGCGGATGTTCATTTTGATTTCGCTTCCTAATGGGCCGTAGTCCCATGTATTAGAAAGACCACCATAAATTTCACTACCTTGGTAGTAGTAACCTGATACGATGAAATGATTACAAACTTTATCGAATTCAAATTTGCTCATTATTAATAGCCTCCAAAAAAATACGCGAGTAAAATATAGGATTTTTCTCCTATCTTGTCAACATATTATGAGTGTACTTTTTTCTTATTTTATTAAAGCGGCACTTTTGAGTGTTGTGCCGAAAGATTCTACGATGAAATCGAAGAATTTATTTAAAACCACCAAAGCATCTTCTTTGCTACAGGTGAATGAGATATCTTCAATATCTTTTGTGTTAAAAGCGTTTCTCACTAATAACATTTGGTTTTTATTTAAATCTCTCGTCATGTCAGGTTCTAAACAATCTTGGCAGACAAATCCACCATCATTGAAAGAGAACAGGACGATATTTTTAATACCTCCGCAAAAGACACAGCGGTTGACTTCTAATTCATAACCGCCAATCTTTAATAGTTTCGCGATATAGGCGATGGTTACTGCCCAAGGCTCTCTTGCTTTTTTAATAGCTTTGACCGCACTGACTAAAGAATTGAAGATCTGTTCTTTTTCTTCATCTTGGAGAAGCGATTTTGTTGCTTCAGCAACAAGCATCAAACAACTGAGGTAATCTAAATCGTTGTCGAGTTTCATGCAATTCTCGACATTAGAAATAGATTTTAAAACTGGGTATTTATAATTCCCTTCTTGTAAATCGATGTCAGCGATGCTCAAAAGATTATTGATGGCCGCGTTTTTATTTTTGGGATCGAGAATTCCCTTCGCGGTAAAGGTGATATCGCCTTCTTCGCTGATGGCGTCGATAATCGCATCCTTTTCTTTATAAGGTGTGATAGATAAAACAATAATTTTCATTTGTTATTTTTTGTATTTATATCCGTAAGTCTCTAAAGACTTCTCGTCATCTCTCCACCCTTCTTGGACACGGACAAATAATTCCAAGAAGATGTGTTTATTTAATAATTTTTCAATGTCAGTTCTCGCTTGTTGGCCAATCTTTTTAATTCTTTGGCCATCTTTACCGATGACAATTCCTTTTTGCCCTTGCTTTTCTACGATGATATTAGCTTTGATATGGAGAGGGTTAGATTCCCAATTGATATCTTCCATATATATCGCTGTGGCGTGAGGAACTTCATCTCTTAAGTTTCTTAAAACTTTTTCTCTAATAATTTCTTTTATTTGGAAAATCACATCTTTGTCAGTGATTTCTTCTGTCGAATAATAAGCCGGACCTTCTGGGAGACGTTTAATAATCTCTTCGAGCAACAAGTCAATGTTGAATCTTTCTTTCGCGACCGTGTCGATAAATAGGGATTCCGGGGCTCTTTCACGATAGATCTTCTTTAATTCTTCCACTTTATCTAATCGCGTTTCATCAATTTTATTGAAAACAATGATTAAGGGACAATTGTTAATATCCAAGTGTGTTAAGAGATAATCATCACCAGGACCGAAAGGTAAAGAAGCATCCACCACTAAGATGTTGACATCGACATCGTGAGCGGCGCTATAAGCCATATTATTCATCTCTTGGCCGAGCTTTTCTCTCGGTTTATGAATACCAGGAGTGTCAGTGAAAACGATTTGCACTCCCTCTTTGTTATAAATACCTTTAATCGCATTTCTTGTTGTCTGCGATTTATCAGTCACGATGCTAATCTTCTTATTTAAAATACCGTTCAACAAAGTTGACTTGCCGACATTTGGTCTACCTAAAATGGAAACAAATCCCGATTTCATTATTTCAAATCATCTCCTGTAAAAGCGAATGGCAATAATTCTTCCGCGCAAGTCTCTTTGACATCACCTTTAAGATTGGCGAGTAAGATAGGCGCGTGTAAGGGGAATAATTCATGGATGACTTGACGGCAAGCACCACACGGAGAAACTGGTTGATCAGTATCCGCACAAATAGCTAAAGCGACAAAGTCTTCTTTTTTATAACCGTGCATCATCGCATTGTAAATGGCATTTCTTTCACCGCACATACATAATGGGTAGGAAGAGTTTTCAATATTTGCACCCAAGAAGACTTGACCATCTTTCATTAAGACTGCCGCACCGACTGCAAAACGAGAATACCTAGAGTAAGATAACGCTCTTGCATCTTTAGCTTTTTGCAAAAGATTATCGTATTTTCTATCACTCATCTCATGAATAAGAACTTTATTGCCTTTTTTATTATCGGTTTCTTCACCAATAATTCCTTCTTCCATAAGGCGTTTAAAGATTCTTCCTGCTCTATTAAAACCAACGCTGCATTCTCTTTGAATACGAGACATAGACATATATTCATTATCCATGGCCCATTTTTTGATTTCTTGATATTTTTCTTCTTCAATATCACTATTAGGGAATGTTTGTTTTTCTTCTACTGATAAATCAGTAAAATCTTTTGAATAATGGGTTTCGTATCTTTCTTTATAAAAATTCACAATTGCTTTGATGTCTTTATTGCTAATATAAGGAGCTTGCAATCTTATCGTGTTAATTTTAGATAACACTGGTGACTGCACTAGCATATCGCCACGACCCATTAATTTTTCTCCACCCATTTCGCCAAGTATGGTCATAGAGTCTATATTATTAACAACTGCAAAAGAGATTCTCGTTGGTAAATTAGCTTTAATAACACCAGTGATGACATTTGTAGATGGTCTTTGTGTAGCCACAATAAGATGGATGCCAGCCGCACGTGCTTTTTGGGCAAGAACGACAATAGGGGCGCTTATTTCTTTTTTAGCATCGACCAAATCAGCGTATTCATCGATAGCTACGACGATATAAGGTAATTTTTCTACACCTTCTAATTTGTTATATGTTTCGATGCAATTTGCTTCTTTTTCAAATAATAAGCTATATCGACGATTCATTTCTTCTACTAATTTATTTAATGTCCTAAAAGCAATATCTGCTTTATGGATAATTGGACATAATAAGTGTGGCATATCTTTAAATAAGGACATCTCCACCATTTTTGGATCGAATAAAACTAGTTTTAATTCCTCAGGATCATTCCTTGCGATTAAAGAAGCAATGACATCATGTAAATAAATTGATTTTCCAGAGCCAGTGGTTCCCGCAATAAGCATATGAGGAGCGTCATTTAAATTTAAATATTTAAATTCATCATTAACGTCTTGACCTAAAGGTATCGCTAAAGGATATTTAGAAGCATCAGGTAAAGATTCTAAAGCTTCTTTAAAAGAAGGGGCGATTTGTTTTTCATTAGGAATTTCAAAAACGGAATAAGGTTTACCTGCATTCACAGGGACAAATCTTATTGGAATCCCTCCTAATCTAATCGCGATATCGTTTGCGAGTCTAGACATATCTTTAATGCTGATATTTCTATTATCGACGTCATAACAAGTAAAAGAAGGACCGACTTTATAAGAAAGACATCTAGCGTCAACATCTAATGAGTCAAAAATATCGTTAATTTCGTTTTTTCTATTTTCTGCGGCGATTTGGTTTGTTTCAATCGCTTCTATCGCACTAATAGTTTCTAATAAATCAAATGGCAATGTATCTCTCATCTTATTTCTCCTTCGATGGTAATATTTCATCTTGTAATTTAAACATGATAGTTTCATCTTCTTTGGTCATATGGTCATAACCGAGAAGATGTAATAAGCCATGGACAAATAAGAATGATAATTCTCTTTCTAAAGGGTGACCATATTGAGTGGCTTGTTCTTTAGCTTTATCGATAGAGATATAAATATCTCCCAAAACGACTGGTCCTTTTTTCTTCAAGATGGATTCTCTATTTTCTTCTGTATCCAAGAAGGCGAAAGAGATAACATCTGTCGGTCTATCTACTTGACGATATTCCTTATTCATTTTGTGGATGAATTCGTTATCGACAAAGGTGACACTTAAAATCGGGTCACATTTGAGCTTGAGATGCTTAAAGGTTCTCTCTAATAAACCTAAATAGATTTCTTCGTAGTGATCAAAATTAGAGAATTGAGAATTAAAATCTAGTTCCATGGGTAAATATATTAACATATTTATCCCGAATATAATAGAACTTACGTAAAGGAATTAGACAGTGTCAAAAATCGGTTCAGTGTCTGATGACATTGTTGAGTTTAACTTTTGCTAAGTTATACTCTTGAACTTTATCTCCATAAGAGAATAACTCGTCGATTGAGCGATAAAGAGTTAAAGAAATACAAGTGTAGAAGATGATATATGGGAAAGAAGATATCCCACACATTCTCATCGTGAGTAAAGCGGTCATCATAATCAAACCGGCGTACAAATAACGCATCGCGATATCGATGTAACTATAGTTATAAGCTTTCGTGTGGATGACTTTCATCCTCTCTCTTAAATCACTGCCACTTTTGGCTAAATCGAGTTCATCCTCTAATTCGGCGATCTCTCTTTTGCGATTCTTTAGTGTTGGATAGACGATAAATGCGTTCACAAAAGCTAAAACGATAGGAATGATGACTAGCATCAAGTTTCTGATATCGTTTAATAAAACAATCGCGAACAAGGCTAAAGAGAATAATAAGATGACGATAAATCGCATCGGTGAAGATAAAACGGTTTTCTTATAATTCTCGTATCTCTCGATATAATCGCGATATCCACTTTTGGGGATTCTCTCTTCATCGAAATAATAATCATCGAGTTTTTTCATGATGTGATAAGTGATACCTCTCATGATTAATTCCATGATAATTGCGAGCATTAAAAATAATGCGGGAACCCATATTCTCGTATCATCTTTGATGAAATAGACTCCGATAATCGCGAATACACCGGAGAAGATTTGACACATCCCAAGAAGGAACTTTGAGGCGAAACTAATCTGCTCCACTTTGCCAAAGGGATAAGGCTTTTTCTCATAACTTTCGATGAATAGACCTGTTCCATCCCAAATATCGATGAATTTCTTCAAAGATAAAGAAGTATTCCCTTTCATCGGATCGGTAAAATAGACACGCCCGATTTTAATCTTGGTAATAATGACCGCATGCTTATTACCATTCTTTTTCTCAATTGTTGCGATAAAAGGAAAGGAACGGCAATTGATGAGCCCTTCTTTTTCAATCGCTTTCAATGCGGAGAAATTGACACCATGCTCTTTTCCTATTTTTACTAAGTCCGTGTAGGAATAAGGTCCATGATTTTCTTTTTGTGGTAAGAAAAGATAATTTTTGTCTTTGTTTAAAGTGGCAAGAATCATCTTGAGACAAGTGAAACCACAATCGTCTTTTTGTCTTTGCTGGATAAAATACATTTTTAAAACCTCCTACTTGGAAATAGGAAGTTTTTCTCTAATTTGTCTTAAAAAATTTTTAGGCAAAAGAAAGAGACTCATTAAGAGTCTCATTTTTTAAACATTTTTTTGAATTTCGTAAATAGGCTTTCATTTTTCTTGTCGGTCTCATCACGAATCTTCTCTAAATGTTCCTTTTGGGATTTTGATAAAGTGGTCGGAACCTTGATGTTGAGTTTGATGTACTGATCACCAGGTTTGCCACTTCTTAAGTCTTTGACACCGCAACCCTTCATACGGAGGATTTGGTTCGGTTGGCTACCAGCAGGAATCGTTAATGTCATATCTCCATAGACGGTTGGGACATCCACTTTAGTTCCTAAGCATGCATCGACAAAGTCGAGAGGAATTTCTAATTGGATATCATTGCCATCACGTTTGAAGTATGGGTGTTCTTTGACGACGATTTCGAAGTATAAATCACCATTTTCTCCCCCATTAACGCCTCTTTCACCATTGCCACGAGAGATAATTTGTTGTCCCTCATTGATGCCGGCAGGTACTTTGACTTTGATGGTCTTTTTCTTATGGATATAGCCTTTACCACCACAATCCTTACATTTTTCTTTGACGACTTTACCAGAACCGTTACAACCAGGACATGTTTCTTGACTGGTCATCGGACCGAATAGACTTTGTCTACGATAGGTCACATAACCAGAACCACGACATTGTGAGCAGGTTGTAATGTCACTTGGACTTCTCGCTCCTGTACCACCACAGGTTGGGCATCGTTCATCGACTTCGGTAGGAACTTCGAGTTCGATACCATTGATAGCATCCATAAAATCGATACGGATACGTTTTAAGACATCAACACCTCTTCTCGGTGCGGATGGATTAGCGTCTCTTCTTCTGCCTCCTCCAAAGAAGGAATTGAAGATATCGCCTAAATCGCCAAAGCCTGAGAATCCCGCACCTTGGAATGGATTGGCACCAGGATTACCACCAGCTTGTTCGAATGCCGCATGACCAAATTGGTCATAAGCACTTCTTTTTTGATCATCATAAAGGATATCATAGGCCTCTTGAATCTCTTTAAATTTCGCTTCGTTACCAGTCTCTTTATTATCGGGATGATATTTCTTCGCTAATTTACGATAAGCACTTTTGATCTCATCTTTACTGGCGCTTTTATTGACGCCTAGTACTTCATAGTAGTCACGTTTATCAGCCATAATAATTCCTTTCTACATAATGGACCGAAAGGGCCACGAAGGCCCAATCGGTAAATTTGATACTATCTTAATTTAAATAATTAAGCTTTGTTGTTGTCCTTCTTGGTGTAGTCGGCATCGACGACATCATCAGGATTAGAACCGGCAGGTTGCTCGCTTTGTGCACCTTGGTTAGCTTGCGCTTGTTGCATATAAGCAGCGGCTTGTTCGAGTTCGTTGATACGTTTCTTTAAGGTTTCCATATCATTGTTATCAAGAGCGGTCTTTAATTCATCTCTGAGTTTTTGAGTTTGCTCTTTTTGACTTTGATCCATGGTATCGCCTTTTTCTCTCATAGCAGCGTCGATATCATTAATTAATGATTCGGCTTTGTTCTTGAGCTCGGTTTCTTCTTTTCTCTTGGCATCAGCTTCCGCGTTTTCTTCCGCTTCTCTGACCATTTTATCGATATCTTCTTTGCTCAAACCATTGCTACCGGAGATAGTGATATTTTGTTCTTTTTGTGTATCTAAGTCTTTAGCACTGACCTTAACGATACCGTTAACGTCGATGGAGAAGGTAACTTCAATTCTCGGTTCACCTCTACGAGCGGGTTTAATACCGGTTAATTGGAAGTGACCTAATAATTTGTTATCGTGGGCCATTGGACGTTCACCTTGATAGACCATGATGTCAACAGCGGGTTGATTATCGGCAGCGGTTGAGAAGATTTGACTCTTTGTGGTTGGGATGGTTGTGTTACGTGGAATTAATGGAGTCATCACTTCGCCTAAGGTTTCAATACCTAAGGTTAATGGGGTGACGTCTAATAAGACGACGTCTTTCACATCACCGGAGACCACACCACCTTGATAAGCCGCACCGATGGAGACAGCTTCATCTGGGTTGACGGATAAGTTAGGTGTTTTACCAGTTAATTGTCTGACTAATTCTTGAACGGCTGGCATACGGATGGAACCACCGATCAATAAGACTTGGTTGAGTTCGTTAGCGGACATATGAGCGTCGGCTAAAGCACGTCTGACAGGTTCTTCACATCTCTTTAAGAGGTGTCTGGTTAAGTCTTGGAATTTCGCTCTTGTAAGAGTGGTTTCAAAGTTGACTGGTCCAGCACTGGTCATAGAGATGAATGGTAAGGAGATAACTGTTTCGGTTAAAGCGGATAATTCAATCTTGGCTTTTTCTGCGGCTTCTCTAATTCTTTGTAAGGAAGCTTTATCAGTAATATCTACATTAGTTTCAATCTTGATTTGAGCTTTGATCCAATCAGCGACGACTTGATCCCAGTCATCACCACCGAGTTTGTTATCACCAGCGGTTGAGATAACTTCGAATGTACCATCACCGATATCGAGGATGGAAACATCGAATGTACCACCACCTAAGTCAAAGACTAAGATCTTTTCGGATTTATCTGTGGCTAAGCCATAGGCTAATGCGGCGGCGGTTGGTTCGTTGATGATACGGACAACTTCTAAGCCAGCGATTTGACCAGCGTCTTTAGTCGCTTGTCTTTGAGCATCGTTGAAGTATGCTGGGACAGTAATAACAGCCTTTTGAATCTTTTGACCGATATTCTTTTCCGCATAGCTCTTCATGTACGCTAAGATTTTCGCGGAGATTTCTTGTGGAGTGAAATCTTTATTCACACAGTTGATGTGAACTTTTTCTGCACTGCCCATCTTTCTCTTGATAGAGGAGACGGTATCAGGATTCATAACAGCTTGTCTTTTGGCAGCGTTACCGACGATTTCTTCACCACTTGCTTTAAAAGCAACGACTGATGGAGTGGTTGGTGTGCCTTCGGGATTGGGGATGACTTTCACTGTGCCATCTGCTTGTAAATAACTCACGACGGAGTTTGTAGTACCTAAGTCGATACCTAAGATAATTTCTTTTGCCATAATTTAATGCCTCCTATTTATGCATCACTTTGGTTTTCATTAGTTTCTTCTTTGTGTTTGACACTGACGGTTACATTCGCAGGTCTAATCAATCGATCATGTAGCTTGTAACCTTTGACATGGACATCTAAGATGATGTTTTCTTCTTCACCCTCTTTGGTTTCCACGGCGTTCATCGTGTCAGGAGAGAACTTATCTCCTACTTTTGGAGCGATTTCCGTCACTCCTTCGCTTTCCAAAGCACTCACTAAGTTTTTGTAAATGTATTGGAAACCGATTAAATAATTCTTGAGATTTGGATCTGTGGGTTCGTTTTTGAGAACCGCGTAGAAGCTATCTAATACGGGAAGTAATTCTTCGATGAATCCTTCAGCGCGATATTTCATCGCAGCCATATGATCTTTCTCTAGTTGATTGCGGAGATTCTTTGTATCTGCATAGGCTCTATAGAATTCATTTTTCCAATGCTCCATATCCGCGACTGCTTTATCTCTTTCTTCTTCTAGTTTGCGAAGCTTCTTTTGGAAGGATTTCTTGGGATTTTCTTCTTTAATCTCTTCTTGTCTTAATTCTTCTTCATTAGGCGTCACCATCATTACCTCCTTTATTTAAATCTTCGAAATATTTATTTAATTCTTCGGAGATGTATTCCAGTGCAGATAACACTTTGTCATAGTCCATTCTGGTTGGACCTAACAGTGTAATCGTACTTTCTTCACCATCACCGATTTTGAACTTGGTTGTGACCATGCTGACATCAGGATTAGTTTCACCGATGTTCACATGGATTTTATCATCTTCATTTTCGATTTCTTTCTGCACTTCTTTGAAGACCGATTTATCGTTTAATAATTTGAAGACTTCTTGTAGTTTATCCGCGTCGTTTTTGAACTCCAGTTGATTGAATAATTCTTCTCTTCCGTATAAGCTCAGACGATCACCAGCGAATCTAATGAATGTTTCAAGCAAAGCTTGGTAGACGATATCGTGGCTCACTACATAATCGCTTAAGATCGGTTTCAAGGCTTCCACTTTTTCCACTAGTTCGTTGACCGGTGTGCCTTTTAATCTCTCATTGAGGATTTTGACGCATTCCACGACTTCGTTAGCTTTAATCGCACTGGAGACGATGAATGTCTTATTTTCCACATATCCTTTATCGGTGACGAATACTGCGGTTAAGGTATTTTCTCCGATGGGGATTAGTTGCACATTCGCTAAACGTTCAATATTTTCATTGCTACCGGTCACTACGGAGACGAGGTTGGTCATGTGCGATAAGATTTCACAACTTTCCTTAATGACTTCTTCTACCGATCTAATCTTTTGTTCTAGGACGACCTGTAAGGAATTCTTTAAGGCTTCATCAACGTTCTTTTCACGTAGGTGTTCGCAGTAATATTTATAACCTTTAGCAGAAGGAACACGCCCGGAGGAGGAATGAGTCTTTTCGATATAGCCCATCTTCTCTAGGGCGAACATCTCATTTCTGATAGTCGCTGAGGAATAAGGTAGGTGATATTCATCGATCAAGGTTTGGCTTCCTAATGGTTCCGCTTTCTTGATGAAGTATTCCACGATGCATTTGAGAATTGTGTCACTTCTTGTTAAACCCATATTCTTTCTCCTTTTTTGGCACTCCTTATCTTCAAGTGCTAATTCTATTTTAGTCAATTCGTTAGCAGTGTCAACACAAAAGTGCTAAAAAAGATGCATTTTTATCATGCACCTTTGGTGAATTTAATTTGAAACAAGTTATTTATCGTCTAATATCGATAGCAAAAGAGTCGCTTAAACGGTCAATTGCCCCTCTTTCAGTGCGGTTTATGATGAGATAAAGCAAGTCGATAAGAGCGAAAATGACAAGTGTTTCACTGCCGGAACGGAGGAAGGCTTGACATTTGGTAATCATCTGCCCATTGCTCGCAACATATTTCACTCCCACTAGCGCGCTGCCTAATGTATAGCCATGGGTGATAATCATTAATAAGAAATCAAAGATAAAGGAAAAAATAATCGCGATACCCAAGGAAATCAAAATGTAATAGAGGAGATGGAAATGAAGAACGATTAAAAATGGAGATGCACCACCAAAGGATACTCCTAAATGGAATATGAGATTGATGATATATAGCCACACTCTTTTACTCAGAACTGCTGTTTCCATATTAATCCATTAAATCCATTAATAATTGATCTAAAACCATCATACCATTATAGGTCGGGTAGATTCTCTCTTCTTTTTTATCGTAAAGGAGATAACCATTATTGATAAATTCATCGATAACATCTTTCTTTACTTTGTAAAAGTCCTCATGAAATCTCTCTTGATACTCATGAAGAAGAACGCCACGATTTGTTCTTAAAGCGAGCATCAAATAATAGAGCTTGTCATCTTTTAAAGTGATTTCTTCTACTTCTTTTTTAAAGTGGCCACTGTTATATTTCTCGATGCTTTTTGCATTCGTGTATCTTTCTTTATCGATGTAGCCAGAGGCCCCTAAACCGATTCCATAATATTGTTCATCTTTCCAATAGGTAAAATTATGAAGGCTTTCTCTTCCTGGTTTTGTCCAGTTAGAAACTTCGTAATGAATGAATCCATTATCTTCTAGATAAGATTCCGCTAAATCGTAGAGCTCACGAGAAAAAGTGTCATTTGGTTCATTGATACCCTTTATAAAAAAGACTGTATGAGGATGAACTGTTAAACTATAGCAAGATATATGTTCGATATTGAGACTGATAACATTTTCCAAATCTTTCTTAAAGGCTTCTTTTAAGACGTTAGGGAGACCGATAATCAAATCGACGTTTATGTTATCAAATCCGAGGTTTCTCGCTCTTAAGATGGCGGTTTGCACATCTTTAAAGGTGTGCTGACGGTTGATAGCTTTTAATATTTTGTCATCTGTGGATTCCACACCGATGGATAAGCGATTCACCCCATAATCTTTTATCATCTGTAGTTTCTCTAGTGATAAAGATTCGGGATTGGCTTCAAAAGTGTATTCTTGTACACCATCAGAATAAGGTTTAATTATTTTTAATAATTGTAAAAACAAATCATCCTCTAATGAGGTGGGTGTACCTCCACCGACATAGATAGTGTCTAATTGATGATTGATTTGGTAAGAATTTAATTCTTGTTTTAAGGTTTCTAAATATTTAGTAGCGAAATTACGAAAATACTGCAACTTAGGAAAGTCACAGTAATCGCATAAATGTTCACAAAAAGGGATATGAATGTATAAGGCTTTGGGCTTATTCTTCATCATCGTTTTGTTTATAATTTTGAATTTCTTTAGAAACTTCTTCGTCTTCGACAGGTTGGAGGACGCGATCAAGCTCTTCTTTAGCGTAGTCTTGTTCGGTCTTCTCTTTATCGGTTTCTTTGAGTTTTGGTCTTAAGAGACGATAGATGATGAAAGCGATAATTGCTATTAAAGCAAACGCTCCGAGAACGATTAAGAATATAAATACTGGGGCTATACCGTTGTTCGCTAATGTAATCATGTCATTTCCTCCTATTTACGTGGAATGGGTGTATAGATAAATTTCTTGTTGCTGCTATCTTTACGATAATAACCTAATTCTACAAGATGGTCCATCGCTGTTCTAGCAGTTTCATAGACGCAACCTATCATACGCTTATATTGCGCAATTGTATAACTTTTTCCGATTGTGCAGTGACGAGCATAGAACTTCGCTTCGTGTTTTCTTAAAGAAGGATCGAGTTCTAATAAGTGTTGTTCTAATCTTAAGGCTTGCTTTTCATCGATTGCTGGTGGAATGTAGCTGACCGCGATTTGTTCTTGAACAACTTCTGCTGGCTTTTGTTCCACTTTAACTTCTTGAGGTTTGACTGGCTCTTCTCTTCTTACTGGTTCCGGCTTAACCTCTTCACGAACAGGAGCGGATTGAGGTATGGGTCTAGGTTCTACTTTAGTAGTCTCGGGTTGTGGTTCTGATTGAGAACCGAAATCAAAGAGGGATGGTTGGTCAACCACAAAGGTTGTTGTAGGAGCGGGTTTCTCTTCTTCTGGTTGATAGAAGTCCTTTTTGACCGCTTCCACTTTTAATCTGGCTAATGTATCTAATAATTCATCGCATTTGCTATTGAAGTGCTTTAAAGCAAAGTTCACAAAATATGTGGTGTCGCTAGTTTTTTGTACTTCGGTAAATAAGCGAGCGATTTCTTCTTGATTCTCCGATAATAGAGATTCAATTGGTAGTAAGATACCAACTTCGCCTAAATCGCTGTGGGCAAGGATGGCTTTCGCGGTTAATAAAGCGATTTCATCGCTATATTCATTAAATGGTTTGATGTAATTGATATAGTAATAAGCAATCGCTGCTTTTGTGCCTTGACTAAAGGTTGATGTTTCTAAAAATGTAAATAAGCTTTCCATCATACCATCGATTAAAGTAGATGGAGCGCATGTATATAAGCGATCGATTAACACTCTATTCTCATAGCTGCGATCATCTTCGGTTCTATAGAATTCCGTTAATTCATTTGTACCTTTTAAGCGAGAGAATAATTCAGCAATGTAATCGACATCGATGGTTCTAGTTAAAGAATTCTTAATAAAATTAAGAGCATCTAAATATCTAACGATAATTCTCAAAGATGGAGAAGCGTCTCTAATGTCACCATGGATTAATGAGCGTAAATATGTCGGTGCTACTTCGACTTCATTTTTTGCGGCTAAAGATTTAAGGCCTTTAATTAAAGCTTCATCTTCAAATCTTCTTAAGTCGCCATTTTGGACATTCAATAATGAATGTTCTCTCATGACACGCACCATTTTCATATTTGAGGAACTGACTAAAGCATTTATGGATGGACATACGCACATCACTAATTGGTTTTTCTCAATACTTTTAATTGGTAAATACCTATTAAAGTCAGCGCGGTATTTCAAGATGTTACTCCAAATATTATCAATCATGGACATCTTAAGTTCTTTACCGACTTCCGCTTTCGTCGCGTATTTGCCTTCTGTAAATCTAATCGCTAGTTCATTACTTGCCATAGAAACATTACCTCACTTTAATTTCATTATAAAAAGAAAAGCACCATAGGTGCAAGATAAAACTAAAAATCTACTAATTTTATACTGAAAAAATAACTAATCTTCTTCATTGTCAATAGTTAATATTGACATAAAGGCTTCTTGTGGAACTTCGACAGATCCGATCTTCTTCATTCTCTTTTTGCCTTCTTTTTGTTTCTCTAAAAGTTTCTTTTTACGGGTGATATCACCACCATAACACTTCGCTAAAACATCTTTGCGGACCGCTTTGACGTCGCAACGAGCAATGGCTTTTCCTCCGATAGCAGCTTGGATAGGAATCTCAAATTGATGACGAGGAATGACTTGTTTTATTCTACGAATAATGCCTAAGCCTCTTTGATAAGCACTAGGACGATAAACGATGCTGCTTAAAGCATCCACGACTGTTCCATTTAATAAGATATCGAGTTTGACGAGGTCGCTCTTTTTATAATCTGAGAAGTCGTAATCAAAGGACGCGTAACCCTTTGTGTAGCTCTTAAGTTTATCAAAGAAATTGTAAACAATTTCTGATAATGGTAATTCATAGGTGATAATCATTCTTGTGTCATCGAAATATTCTAAAGACACATAGATACCTCTTCTCTCTTGGCAGAGTTCCATAATTGGACCGATGTATTCTTTAGGAGTCATAATATTGGCTTTAACATATGGTTCTTCTATAGAAGAAATCTTACTACCATCCGGTAATTTTGAAGGGTTATCTAAATGTAAAGTGGTTCCATCTGTGAGGTTGACATGATAAATAACACTTGGTGCGGTTAAGATGAGATCGAGATTATATTCTCTTTCTAATCTCTCTTGCACGATATCCATGTGTAATAAGCCCAAGAATCCACATCTAAAGCCAAAGCCTAAGGCTTGGCTTGTTTCGGCAACATAATGCAAGGAAGCATCGTTTAAACTTAGCTTCTCTAAAGCATCTTTTAGGTCTTGATATTTCTTGCTATCGACAGGATATAAGCCACAGTACACCATCGGGTTAATCACACGATAGCCAGGTAATGCTTGTTCTGCTGGTTTATCAAAATTAGTGACGGTATCACCAGGATGGACATCTTTGATGTCTTTGATTTGCGCGCAGAGATAGCCAACTTGCCCCGCTTTTAAAGAATTGGTTTTTAACTCATTAGGGGTTCTGATGCCAACTTCAGTCACTAAATAATCCGTGCCTGCCTGCATGAGTTTAATATGATCGCCAACGGAAACTTGTCCATCTTTAATTCTTAAAAGAATTACAACGCCTCTATAAGGGTCGTAATAACTATCGAATATCAATGCTTTTAATGGTTTGTCTTCATCACCATCTGGGGCAGGGACATTATGAACGATATATTCTAATAATTCGTGGATATGATATCCAGTCTTAGCGCTGACTTCGACCGCATTAGAACAATCGATACCCACTCTCTCTTCGATTTCTTTCTTGGCCCATTCCGGTTGAGCACTTGGTAAATCAACTTTGTTGATTACTGGCAATATTTCTAGGTTATTATCAACCGCTAAATAGACGTTAGCGAGAGTTTGGGCTTCTACACCTTGAGTGGCATCCACGACCAATACCGCTCCTTCGCAGGCAGCGAGAGAACGCGATACTTCATAAGTGAAGTCGACATGCCCAGGAGTGTCGATGAGATTGAAGATATATTCTTCACCATCATCGGCTTTGTAACTTAAAGTTACAGCGTTTAATTTTATGGTAATTCCTCTTTCTCTCTCTAAATCCATAGAGTCGAGGATTTGTTCTTTCATTTCACGGGATTCAATCGCTCCGGTCGATTCTAAAATACGGTCCGCTAAAGTGGACTTGCCATGATCGATATGAGCGATGATTGAGAAATTTCTAATTTTCTTCTGTGAAAAATCCATATTGTAAATTATATATAATAATTTTTATTCTTTAAAGAATTTTGCAAGATTAGCGCTGACATCATCAGGAGAGAGAACCACTTGGTAATCTTTCCATTCCGCTTTGTATAAATTAAGATATTGTCTATAGAGATATCTTTCATCTAATAAGAGAACTGCACCTCTATCAGTTTCACTTCTAATAACGCGCCCCACTGCTTGCATGATTTTGTTCATGCCCGGGTTAATATAGGCGTAGTCGCGGCCAGGCAAGTTCTCGCTGGAATAATATTCCGCGATTTTATCACTCTTAAAGTTAATTCTCGGCATACCAATACCGATGATAACCGCCCCGATAAGGCGATCTTTGACTAAGTCAATTCCTTCACTAAAAGCACCACCTAAGACCAAAAATCCAATTGTGGTTTTTTCTGGGTCAGGTTTGAAATTTAATAAGAAGGCTTCTCTATCTTCTTCGCTCATCTCTTTGGTTTGGACGAAATAATCGTAGCCATCAAGTTTGAGATGGGGAACTAATTTAGTCATATATTCATAGCTCGGTGAATAGATGAAATAATTACCGATTTTGTTTTTAACAAAAGATTCGATATAAGAAGCAACTTCTTGATAAGAACTATCTCTATTTTTATATTTGACTGATACTTTAGGCGCTACTAATAAGCGGAAGTTTTCTCTTGGGAAAGGAGAAGGAAGAATGATTCTTGGATCGGATGCCTTATCCCCTCCTAATGTATCGATGTAGTATTCGATGGGTTGTAATGTCGCAGAGAACAAAACCGCGCCTTTTACTTTCTTTAAGGTTTTACCGATAAAGGAACTAGCGTCCATGCAATAGAGATGGATTTCCGCATTATCTACCGTTTTATCTAAATACAATAAGTATTTATCACAATAGAAATCGGTTAATCTGACGAATTCGTTAACATCGAGATAGAAGTTTAATAATTCCTTAGTCATCTCTTTATGTTCGTTCTTGTTGATATCCATACAAGTGTTCACAAAGGATTCTAAAGTTTCATATAACTTCGATGGGAATGATTCATAGATATGCTCCCCTATTTCCACTTCTTCCGTTAAATCTTTAAAGAGTTTAGCCATCTTGCTCATTGCTCTTTTGAGTTTTAAAAGTTTGGAGTGACGAGTGCTCTTCCTTGCTTCTAAGAATCTCTCATAAGAGATAGAAGCGGAATACATATCACGTGAGCGTTCAATTAAGTTATGAGCTTCATCCACTAAAGCGAGATGAGGTGTTACAGTATCATCAAAATATCTCTTCATATAAGAGATGGGGTCAAATAAATAGTTATAATCACAGATGATGATATCTGAGAATAATGAGAGATCTAATTCGAATTCAAAGGGACATACTTCATTCTCTCTAGCGATTCGTGTAATTGTCTCATGATTAAAAGAATTATAGTTTTCTAATGAAAACTTTAATAATCCTTGTATCTTATTGTAATATCCTTTAGCGTAAGGACATTCATCAGGATTGCAGGCTTTACCTTTACAAAAGCAAATCTTGTCTTTGGCGGTTACCACTATCTCGTTAGCGATTAAGCCTCTATCTTTTAAGATGCTCACCGCGTGATAAGCGGCTTCTTTACCCGATGTCTTCGCGGTTAAATAAAAGATTTTAGTCTCTTCATCTAAGATAGATGCTTTGATAAAAGGGAATAGGGTTGACATGGTCTTACCGATTCCTGTGGGAGCTTCTGCGAAGAATCTTCCCCCATTTGATCCGATGGCATAGCAGTATTTCGCTAATTCTCGCTGTCCCTGGCGATATTTCTCAAAAGGAAATGATAATGCTTCAATCGATTCCTTTTTCTTCTCATTGTGTCTAAAAATGATGTTATAGAACTCGAGATATTCTTCCATTAAAGAAGTGACATATTGTTCTAATTCGATGCGATAGAAGAAATATTCTTCGATGCGTTTATCTTTTTCCTTACCTTGTCTAATATATGTTAAACGGCAAGATATGGTCTCTAAATTCTGTTCAATTGCGAATAATAATGCGTAGCATTTCGCTTGTCCAAGATGCCATTCAAAATTATCATTTCTAAAGATTTCTAATTCTTCTACAGTGGATTTAATCTCGTCGATGATGAATTCACCATTTTTTCTCTTGATAATTCCATCCGCTCTTCCTTGTAAGGTGATATCCACTCCTTCTACAACAAAACGATGCTGTAAAGGATATTCACTGATATAATCAGAACCTTGTGAAGATTGATAAGAAGCGTGGATACGACTTCCTTCCGCCATGGAGGAGCGATTAAAAACACGATTATCGATATCGCCAGTTCTTAATAAAAAGTCGACAAGTTGGTGAACGGATAAGGTCAGTGTCTTATTCATATTAATGAAAAGACTAGATAACTAGTCTAATACCTTTCCAACCAAGCCTTGGTTACCATTGATGAAGGATTTGTAATCCATTCTGTTCTTCCCTTCTTTTTGGATTTCTAGAATAGATAACTGCCCTCCTTTAAGTTGTACGATGAGACCACGTTTATCCGCTTGAATGATTTCTCCGGGTTTTCCATCGATATCGTTTATTAATTTGGCTTTATAGATTTTGAGTTTCTTTCCTTCTAATAAGAAATACGCTCCCGGATGATCAGATAAACCTCTAATCCATCCGTATATCTCTTGAGCGGTTAAATTCAAATCTAATCTTTCCTGTTCTGGTTTGATGGTTGGACAGAAAGATACAAGATTAATATCTTGTTCTTCAACTTTTAATTCACCATCGATATATTTGGGAAGAGCTTCTAAGATTAATTCTTTCGCTGCTTCGCCCATCTTATTAAATAAAGATGTGCAGTTATCTTTTTCATCAATCACTACTTCTTTTTTTGCATACATTCTTCCGGCATCCATCTCTTTGGTCATTTCCATAAGAGTCATGCCTGTCACCTTATCATTATTGATTAAGGCGTATTGAATAGGAGCCGCTCCACGATATTTAGGAAGTAAAGAACCATGGAGGTTTAAGCAACCATATGGAGGGATATCTAATAAACCTTGAGGAACGATTTGCCCATAGGCTAAAGTGATGATTAAATCGGGTTTTAATTCGTTTACGAATTCATATTCTTTTCTAATCTTCTCCGGTTGATACACAGGGATGTTATATTTCTCAGCGATGACTTTTGTGGGAACTTTTTCTAGTTGTCCTTTTCTTCCAACTGGTCTATCGGGTTGAGCGATCACCGCGATGAAATGATAACCATCTAAAATCATCGCTTCTAATACATAAGCGGAGATTTCGGGTGTACCCATAAAAATAAGACGGAGATTTTCTTTGTTCATTTCGTGATTATTATAAGGTCTTTTTCATTTTTCTTAAATAATATATTATTTGTATATGAAAATTTTACTGGTCAGTGATACGCATGGTAATAACGAGGCTCTCGATTATTTAGTGAAGAAATATCCAAATATGGACTTATATTTACACGCGGGAGATTCAGAAAGCGACGAATATTCTATTTTTCCTTTCCGCTCAGTGAGAGGGAACTGCGATTATTTCGGAGATTTTCTCTATCAATTAATCATCCCCACTCCTTATGGAAATATCTTGATGAGACATAAGCCAGAAGTCGATGAACAAACCTTAAGAGATAACCAAATAAAGATATTTATCTTTGGTCACACCCATAGAAGAGAATTTAAAAAAGAGGGAGAACTCTATATCATCAATCCAGGTGCGATTAGTTTTGCGAGGGATAAATATGATTATTCATATGCTCTATTAGATATTACCGACAAAACAGTGACTGTGGATTTTCATACATTAGAAGAAAAGTAGACCTCTTATAAATTATTTTTATAAAAATAGAAAAGTGATATACTGACAAAGAAAGGTTTTGAATAATTATGGCAACTAATCTAGAAAAAGCTACGGAATTTCTCTCACGTGCTTCTTTACTTTTAGATACTTCTAAACGCATGGAAGATATTTTCTTCCTCACGATGAAGAAAAACGAAAAGAGAATTGCAGTTGAATATATCAACGAAAAAGGAAAAATTAAACACTACCGCTACAACAAGATGCGTTCGCACTCTTATGAACTAGCGAGTACACTATCACAATATTTAATCCAACAACCTAAAAACGTTCCCGTCATCTTAAAGATGGCTAATTCACCACATTGGTGTGAAGTTTTCTGGGCTATTTTAATGTGTGGTTATAAACCACTTCTTATCGATGCTAGAACATCTAAAGATGGTGTCATTCATGTCGCAGAGATGAGCAAAGCTCTCGCGATTATCACTGATGATTTAAATCAATATCCTATTCAAAAGATTTCTCTCGATGATTTATTAGCGGAGAAACATCGTTATTCCTTTACTCCTACTTGGGAGAATGAAGTAATCTTCTCTTCTAGTGGCACAACTGGCGATGTCAAATTAATGGTCTTCAATGGTGAGAATCTTTGTAACCAAATTTGTTGTTCCTTAGAAATGGGTCATGAAACTGCGGATATTATGTATTCGGAAAAGATGGGCAAAGTGAAAATTTTAGCGATGATTCCTTTCCACCACATCTTCGGTTTTGTCGCTGTCTTCTTATGGTACACATTCTATGGTAAAACCATAGTCTTCCCCAGCAGCAATGCTCCTAGCGATATTCAATACATCTGTCAAAAAGTTGGCATTACCCATGTTTATAGTGTACCACTATTCTGGGATTCTCTCGCTTTAGGTGTCTCTCGTAAAGCCGCTTTAGAAGGACCACAAAGAGTGGAATTATTAGATAAGATGATCGGCTATAACACTGGCAAAATTGACCGCAATGAAGCTGGCATCGCTGCTCTTCCAGTAGCAAGAGATACCGTTCAAAGAAAATTGCTCGGTAATAAAGTGAGATTCTGTATTTCTGGTGGCGGTTTCTTATCTAGAGAAACACTCACTCAAATCAATGGCTTAGGTTATAACCTATATAATGGTTATGGCATGACTGAAGTCGGTGTCACTTCCGTGGAATTATCTCCCGAAGTTGAAGAGAGATTAAAAGGCCGTATCGGTAAACCATTACATGGTGTCACTTATAAGATTGAAGGTGGTAAAGCCTCTGGTGAATTATTAATTAAATCCCCCACTATTCACGTGAGAGAAATTATCAATGGCGTGGAACAACCCGCTACATTAACCGAAGATGGCTTCTTTAGAACTGGTGATATCGCAGAAACCGACGCCACCGGTGGTTATTACTTAAAAGGTCGTATCAAAGATGTCATCATCAACGCTGATGGTGAGAACATCTTCCCTGATGAACTTGAAATTTATTTCAAGGAATTACCATGTGTCAATCAATTATGCGTTCTCGGTTATTCACCAGAAAGAAACAAAGTGGAGAAAATCGCTTTAGTTCTCGAATTAGATAACAAAGCTACTGAAGAAGATATCGCCACAATCAAAGAACAAATTAAATCTATCGTTCCTAACCTTCCACATAGTGCGAAGATCGACAGTGTCTTCCTTGCTAAAGGTAAATTACCGATGGCTAATAACATGAAAGTCAAACGTTTCATGGTGAAGAAAGGCATCGAAGAAGGAAGTAAAGATTATCTTCCTATTGATAATAAAAAGAAGACTAAAACCTTTGAAGGTTTCTCTAAAGAAGAAATTGAAAATATTCTCATTCCGATGAGAGAAATCTTCTCTAAAGTCTTAATTCTTCCGGTCTTCAAGATTGAAGATGACGCGCACTGGATTAATGATTTAGGCGGCGATTCCATGTCATACGTGGAATTAATTAGAGATGTCCAAGAGAAATTTGATGTGGAATTCCCTGAGGAATTACTCGGTCAAATGGCGTCAATTAACGACTTTGTCTATGAAGTCGCACAACTACAAAAGAAAAAGAAGTAAATAAATAATTGAATTATTTGTTTCTATTTGGTAAGATATCTATCGCTATTTAAGGAAAAGAGGTAAATTATGGCAAACATAAAATCCCAAATTAAACGTAATCGCACAAACGAAAAAGCTCGTCTCAGAAATGCATCCGCTAAGAGTGCTTGCCGCACTGCTGCTAAAAAAGTTAGATTAGCCGTTGAAGCTAAAGATTTAGCGAAAGCCGAAGAAGCATTAAAGAACGCATTCCGTCTTATTGATAAGAGTGTCAGCGATGGTATTCAACACGAAAACACTGCTGCTAGACAAAAAGGCGCATTACAACGTTTGGTTAATTCTATTAAATAATTAATCTCTTTTAAAATTTATCAAAAATAGTTCAAAAGCATAAGAGCGGTCCACAAAACCGCTTTTTATTTTTAAATCTAAATTAAATAAGTCATCTAAAGTACGATGAATGGCTTTTTCACTCATCGTATAAGTTTGCCCTTTTAAGATCTTCGCTCTAATGGGATTGATCTTTAATTCGGCAGCGATATCATCCTGGCTATATCCTTTTTTGGAAAGATACACCACTTCATTCAATAAGCGGAATTGATTAGCGAGCATGGAAATTAAAGTTACTTCTTTGATGTTGGTAACTTCTAAATCTCTTAATAAAGCGACTGCTTTTTCATTTTTTCCGGCGATTAAATAATTAAATATTTGGAAAGTATTGTCATCTAAAGGTCTGGTGACTAATAAGGTGACGTCTTCATATTTCACATGGTCGGTATATAAGAACAATTTGATAATACTATTCCTTAATAAAGGAATATCTAAAGTAGTTCTCTCGGTTAATTCCGCGATAGCATCATTATCCATTTTGCATCCGGGATTCTTTTTGATATATTCATCGACTGTCTTTCTCACGTAAGCGACCCACTCTTTAGCGTTGGGGTCTTTGATCTCCATCTTCTTACCTTTTTCTTCGATAATCTTATAGATTTCGCTTTTGGTATTGATGCTAGCGGTAGGAACAGTCAAAATCAGTTCACAATCAGGATTAGGATTATTTAAATAATCGATTAAAGATTTATAATCTTGATCCGCTTCAATTTTATTTCTCGGTTTAGGATTCATCAAAAAATAGCAATTATCTAATGAGATAACTTTATGATCATAACCAAGAGGAACATAATTCGCGTCATCGACGACTTCTTGCACTAAAGTGTTATTGCCGTCATAACGGACAAAATTAATCTCATCCATCTCCGGCATTGATTGTTTAGCGATGGATTTAACGACCTTTTTAATCTCGGATATTTGATTGCTATATATCAAATAAATCATATGAATATTATAGTCGAATAATGTTTTAACTTAAATATATTTAAACTAAAGGAATATCGCCTTTTTATAAGTGATGGTTCCTTCCTTGTCCGTTCTTCTAATTGTGACATGATTGTTATTTAAAACTCTAATCACTTCTTTATGTGGATGTCCGTAACGATTATTTTCACCACAAGAGACAATCGCTACTTCTGGTTTTAAATATTTGATAAATTCATCACATGTGGAAGTCTTAGAACCGTGATGTCCCACTTTTAAGATATCGCAATCGACATGAGTGAATTCTTTAATAATATTCTTCTCCACCTCAATAGGCGCATCACCCATGATTAAGAAATCTTTATTCATAAGATGGAAGCCCACCACTAAAGATTTATTGTTTTCATCGGAGAACTCCGTCGTGTGCAAATTGTAATTTGTAAGAGTGATGCCATTGATATTAATAGGGAAATTAACGCTAGTTTGTACGACGTTTTTGACATAGAAATTCTCTTTTAGAGAATCGAGTGCTCCACAATGGTCATAATCATTATGTGTGGTGATAACTAAATCGATATTATAAATTCTTTTCTTTTTTAAAAATGGTATCAGTGATTCATTCGCGACATCCATATAAGATAGTCCACCCGTATCGATTAAGATACTCGTTGTCCCTTTTCTAATTAGGCAAGAATCACCTTGGCCGACATTAATAAAACATACTTCCGCGAAGAGAAGATTTTCTATCGGTAGATGGTAGATGATAATTCCTGATAAGAATATACCCGTTAACATGCGATAGATTGGCTTGAAATCTATGCTTCGGTAATAACATATTATTATAAATAATAGGATATATATTAAGATAAACCACTCATTTAACGGAGGGGCATTAAATTGGAAAGCAATTTTCGCTAACCAACCGATTAAATTGCTTTCACCTTTAACAAAGAAGCCCACCACTCCATATAGAGGAACGCCATAGAAACACAATAAAGATAGTATGGCGATAAAGATAAAATATGGAGCGAACAATGTTTGGAGGAATATTCCTAGAGGATTAATCCCGTTATAAAACTTGAGTTCAAAAGGAATAAATAAGAAATAGGTTCCCATTAGTGATAAAACGTATAATTTAAGCCTTTTGAAGTGCGATAGGCCGTTATAGATAAAAGATATCAAGGTCGGTAAAGTAAAGCCCATAATAAAGCTCATTTGATATCCGAGATGATAATCGATGAGTAGAAAGAAAAAACCTAGAGCACCGGTAATTTGCTTTTTATCGAATTTGGTATTTAAAAAGGCTTCATTGATATATAACAATATTTCAATAAGAAATATCCTGATCACAGTAAAGCGAGGAATTGTGAATATAACATATGGCAAAAGAATAATTAAAGAAACGATTTTCACCCGCTTATCCTTAATGAAATAGGACAGGATAAAAGTAAAAAACTTCAAGAAAGCATAGATGAATAATCCGGAAGTTGACGCTAAACGGGAGAGATGGAGTTTCTTTATATTAGCGATATCTTCGCTATCATCTTGTTCAGAAAATAATAGAGCTTTAATTAGTGATTGCTGCTCATTATTGAAATGTGACAAGAATTTCTCTCTTCTATTTCTAAACCTTATGGGATTTTTGAATGAAACGGAGATGTCTTTAATATTCAAAGAATAATAAACGCCTTTGTTATTTAAGTATTCTTCAAAATCGAATTGCGATTCAATTTTCGTAAAAGATAGTTCTTCTTTATTCCCCTTAATTGAAACATAATCTCCTATTTCATATTCATTTTCTTTGCTATAGGCATAGAGTTTTTCGCCTTTAGAGAGCAATATGAAATAATTCGTGTGGGAATCAATTATCATCCCCGAATAGACTTCTTGTTTAAAGTCGAAACGAATGTAACTAATCCCCACACCAACAATGCATAAGGCAATTCCTATAAGAGCGATTTTCTTTCTATATTTATAGAAGGCAAAGATCGCTAATATAACGAAAACAATGCCGAAAAGAATCATCGATTTCCTAAAGGAAATGCCGAGATAAAAGAAGATGAATAATAGAAAGATGATCACGCGTGAAGAATCACAAAATTACGGATCTTACGATAAGTCGCGTTACCGATTCCATAAACATCCATAAGTTGTTCCACAGTTTTAAAGACACCATTGCTAGTCCGATAGGAAACGATAGAACTGGCGATGGATGAAGTGATGCCGTTAACGGTCATTAACGTATCGGTATCATCAACATTGACATTAACTTTAGCGATTTCTTTATTACTGCAAATATCGGTATTATCGAATTTGCTAGCAATGTAATAAGTACTACCCGCTTTCAGTTCCGCATCTTCAAAATACGCTAAGTCGTCAGCGTTAGATGTCGGTCCACCACTCGCTTCTATGAGCGTTTGCATAGTGATAGTTTCTTCTGTGAAAGTGTAAGTGCCGGGTTTACTGACTTCACCTTCAATAGTAAAACTATTGCCACTATTCGGTGCCACTTCTGTGGTCGGTGCCGTTTTGTTCGCGTTCACTTTTGGATCAATCATCATAAATCCGATAATCATGACCGCTGCCGCAATAACGACACCAATAATAACTTTGTACATAAAAAATACCTCCTACTTAGTAATAGGAGGAATTTCTTAATTTTGTCTTAAAAAATTTTATTAATTTGTGCCAATTTTTAAAATTTCGACTTTGTAGCTCTTGATGGCTTTGACTTCGACGATGTCGCCAACGCTCTTGCCCATTAAGGCTTCGCCTAAGGCGCAGGAGTTAGAAATCTTACCATGGAAGGGATCACTTTCAACGCTAGAAACGAGCATGTATTCCGCTTCTTTATCGTTCTCTAAGAACTTTAATGTTACTTTAGAACCTAAACCGATACGGTTGCCTTTAACATTTTCGCTAATGAGTTCGGCATTGTTTAAGATGTATTCGATTTCTTTAATACGATTTTCGACTTCGGCTTGTTTGCCTCTAGCAGCATCGTAGTCAGCGTTTTCGCTTAAGTCACCTTGTGCACGAGCTTCGGCTAATTGACGTTTGACATCATCACGGACGACATCGATTAAATAGCGAAGTTCTTCTTCTAATTTTTTATAACCAGCTTTTGTAAGTTTAGTTCTTTCTGCCATATTAATAAATCCTCGTTAATTTGCGAACGTTATTATATCAAATAACGAATTATAATTTCCATAGTTTGTTTATATATTTGCCATACTATATAATAGAGGTCATGAAAAAAGAGTCGCGTTTATTCCAAATCTTCATTCTCTTCATAACATTTATGAAAATCGGTGCTTTTACATTTGGTGGCGGTTATGCGATGATTCCCATCATTCAAAAAGAAGTTGTTGAGAAGAGAAAATGGGCTGATAACTCCGATATTTTAGATATTTTAGCAATCAGTGAATCCACTCCTGGCCCTATCAGTGTCAATGCGGCGACATATATCGGTTTCCGCGTTGCGGGATTCTGGGGTTCTTTATTTGCTACCTTAGGATTAATCATTCCTTCTTTTGTCGTTATTTATATCATCTCTTTCTTTTATGAGACATTTATGTCTTGGACTATCGTTCAAGCGGCATTTAAAGGGCTAAGCATCGGCGTTATCGTCTTATTATTTATGGCGGTCAATAAACTGAGAAAAGCCATTCCTAATAATATCTTATCTATAGTTTTATTCACTCTCACTTTAGTGGGAATGCTTTCCTATAACCTTTTCCAAATTAAGATTCCTTCTATTTCCTTAATCTTTATCGGACTTGGTCTAGTTGTCGGATTAGTAATGACATTAATCACGAGAAAGGAGAAGAAAAAATGATTTATTTTGAATTATTTTATGTTTTCTTCTTAATCGGATTATTCACCTTTGGTGGCGGTTATGCGATGATTCCGATGATTCAAGACCAAATTGTCGGAAGAGGATGGATGAGTGAAACACAATTATCTGACTTCATCGCAATTAGTGAGACAACACCCGGTCCTTTCGCGGTTAACATCTCCACTTTTATCGGTTCTAAGACCGGTGGTTTCTTAGGCGCAGTTTGTTCCACGGTTGGTTTAGTTTTACCATCTTTAATTATTATTATTTTAGTGGCTTTGATTTTATCAAAGTTTTTGAAGAATCGCTTTGTCAAAGGCGCTTTAAATGGCGTGAAACCCGTTATCGTCGCTTTAATCAGTGCGACCGCGATTGTCTTCTTATTAAAGATGGCTTTATATCAAGGTAACCCCTTATTTAGTCAAGCCATGACATTTAATCGTGTCGGATTAACATTATTATTCACTCTCTCTGCTTTAGCGATTATTTATAAAAAAGTGAAAAAGAAAAGCCTAAACCCAATATTGTTACTTTTATTAAGCGCGGGTCTAGGCATTATCTTGTTTTATTAGATAATTATTTCTTTTCTTCTTTTAAATCTTGAATTTTGGGATTGTCTTGGAAGGCGTTAAAGACTTCTTCCACTTCCGCATATTCATCAGGATCTTCGATTTCTTCTAATTCTTTTTTGTCGTTATATCTCATCGCGAAGACTTCATCAGGATTATCTTCACTATAGAAGAAAACATAAGATGTTTTTCTTTCTTCATTGTCATAGGTGAACAAAATGGTCATTAAATGTTCATTGCCTTGGTCATCGATGATGGTAATTTGTTTGTCGTCTAACATTATTTTCTCTCCTTCATTCTCACATAGGTATCTAAGATTATGCACGCGGCGATACGATCGACGCTTTCTTTTCTTTGCTTATGATTCATCCCTTGCTCAGAAATGCTTCTATTAGCAGTGACGGATGTCAATCTTTCATCTACTGTATTTATAACTAAAGATGGACAATCTTTCAATAAATCTTCGCGGAAACGCATGACATTATTCGCCATCTCACTCATCTGTCCACTTAAGTGGAGAGGAAGACCGATAGCGATTTCTTTAATCATCATCTTCTCGCATAATTCAATGACGTGTTTTCTAGCGACGATATATTGATTTTTTGGGAAACGGAAGGTCTCAATACCATGGACAAAACCGAAGGAATCGCTATAAGCGATACCTAGAGTAGTTGTTCCTAAATCTAATCCGATTACTTGATTGAGCATTATTTGATTAATCCTTTCACAAATGCGACTAATTGATTCATTTTAGAAGCATCTCTTCCGGCACCGGAAGCCATATCGGGACGGCCACCGCCACTGCCACCTAATAATTGTGCGACTTGTTTGACTACTAATCCAGCCATCAAACCTTTCGCGTTAGCTTCTTTACTCGCTAATGTAACGATTGGGTAACCACCATTTTCTTCACCGACTAAAACGATGAGATAATTATCTTTTTGTGTTTTAAGATTATCGCCTAAAGTCAATAAAGCTTCTCTCTTTGTGGCCTTTAAGTAGCATACTAGAACATTTAATCCATTGATCTCTTCGAAGCTATCCTTTAAGGATTGGCTAGATGCATAGGCTAATTTATTAGAAAGGGCTTCATTATTTTTCTTTAATTCATCTTTTTCTTTAATTAAAGAAGTAATTCTTGATGGAACATCTGTAAAGCTGGCCACACCCACTAAATCGCGAGCTCTTGATAAGATGGCTTCTCTTCTTTTAATTAATTCATAAGCACCGCTAGAAGTTCTAGCTTGAATTCTTCTAATACCTGCAGCGACACTCTCTTCGTATTCGATAACGAACAAACCGATATCCGCACTATTATTAACATGTGTGCCGCCACAGAATTCTTTGCTGATATCACTGAAGCAAACGACTCTTACGACGTCGCCATATTTATCATCAAATAAAGCTTTTGCACCAATCTTCTTCGCTTCTTCAATCGGCAATACTTTGGTTTCACAAGGGATGGCTTCAGCAATCCATTCATTAACCTTCTTTTCTACTTGTGCTAATTCTTCGGCACTCACTTTTTGATAATGGTTAAAATCGAAGTGTGAATATTCATCATTCACATAACTACCATGTTGTGCGATATGGTCACCTAAGACATCAGTTAAGGCTTTTTGTAATAAGTGAACAGAAGAGTGATTTCTCATAATTTTCATTCTTCTTAATTCATCGACTTTAAGAGTTAATGTATCGCCAACTTTAACTTCACCATATAAAACTTCGACATGGTGTAAATGTTGTTTGTTAGGTGCTTTAATAACATTGGTAACTTTTAAAGCAGTGTCGTTATTTTCTACTGTACCAGTATCAGCAACTTGTCCGCCACTTTCTGCGTAGAAGGTGGTTTGATCAAAGATGACATCGCCTTCATCGGATAAGGAATCAACTTTGACACCGTCTTTAAATAAAGCGACAACTTTAGCGTCAATTGGCTTAACACCATAGGTGAATTCGCTTTCCACTTTACAATCTAATAAGTCTTTAGATTGTTTATTCATACTCTGTAAATCACCACGAGCTTTTCTCGCTCTTTCTTTTTGTTCTTTCATCAATTGTTCGAATCCCACGAGATCAACTTTGACATGGTTTTCTTCACAGATTTCCATTGTTAATTCTTTTGGGAAACCAAACGTATCATAAAGCAAGAACATATCTTTGCCGGATAATTCATCTTTACCTTCGATGGATTTTAATAACATGCTCTCGCCATTTTCTAAGGTCTTAAGGAATTTTTCTTCCTCGGCTTTGATCATCTTCATAATGAATTCTTCTTTACCTAATAAATAGGGATAATAAGACTTCATGATCTCAGCGACAACAGGAACTAATTCAAATAAGAAAGGATGATTAATCGTGAGGACACGACCATATCTTTCCGCTCTTCTTAGTAACCTACGTAAAACATATCCACGGCCTTCGTTGGAGAACATTTCACCATCCGCTAAAGCGAAGGTGATGGTTCTAATATGATCAGCGATAACTCTAAAGGCTCTCATATTGAAATCATATTTTTTGCCAGATATGGCTTGTGTCTTTTCAATCAAAGGCCAGAATAAATCTGTTTCATAAGCGGTATCGGTGCCTTGAATAACGCAGGTGAATCTTTCTAAGCCAGCGCCGGTATCGATATTCTTACTTGGTAATTCTTTGTATTCGCTTCTCTTTTTACCGACTTCACTATTATATTGAGAGAAAACGATGTTCCAAATTTCTACGAAACGGGAATTTGGTAAATCATCAACTAATAATTTAAGACCAATATGTTCGGGGTCAAATCTTTCGCCACGGTCAAAATGCACTTCTGTATCAGGACCGCAAGGGCCTTCACCGATTTCCCAGAAATTATCTTCTTTTTTAATTAAATGATCTTCAGGAACACCAGCGTCAATCCAACATTTCTTAGTTTCTAAATCATCGGGATGATAGGTGACGTATAACTTTTCCATAGGAAAAGCAAACCACTTATCACTTGTCAATAATTCCACAGCCCAAGGAATGACTTCTTTACGGAAATAATCACCAATAGAGAAATTACCTAACATTTCGAAGAATGTTAAGTGTGTTGCATCACCGACATTTTCAATATCGTTTGTACGAATGGATTTTTGGGCATTGGTAATTCTTCTGCTTGGAGGTATTTCACTTCCATCAAAATATTTTTTCAAAGCCGCAACACCAGCATTAATCCATAGTAATGTCGGGTCGTTCTTCGGAATTAAAGAGCTTCCTGGTTCAACGTGATGACCTTTGCTCTTAAAGAAATCTAACCACATTTGGCGAATTTCACTAGACGTCATTTTTTTCATAAATTGCCTCCAAATATAAGAAAACGTTCCATTAAGGAACGATAATTTACCGCGGTACCATCCTTATTCATTCACTATTGTGAATGCACTTAGTTCTAACTTTAACGCAGTCAACGGCGGGGATTAGTCGCTATCTTCAGAAGTGGCCCACCTATCTCCTTCTTACATCCTTTTCACCGCTAGATGCTCGCTAATAAGCTCTCAATAGGATTCTCTTCTTGCTTACGGAAAATAAAATATCACATCTTCCGTATAAAAACTATAATTTATTAAATTATCAAACTTATACAGCTATTAGTCTGTAAATGTTTGATCGATTAAGCCTCCACCTAAACAGACATCGCCATCATATAATACGGCAGCTTGTCCGGGTGTAACAGCTTTATATGGTGCATCGTAGATTAGTTCGATGCAATCATCATTCACAAAGTGAATGGCTACGCCTTTATCTTCTTGTCTATATCTAAATTTTGCAAATAGATGTTGTCCTTCTTTAGGTTTATCGGTGATAAAGTTCAATTGTTTAACAGTGCATCTTGTCGATAATAAGTATTCATTTTCTTCACCGCTTGCGACATAAAGAATGTTTTTCTTAATATTTTTAGAAGCGACAAACCAGCCTTTAGCTTGTTCACCATGAATGCCACCGATGCCTAGACCTTTTCTTTGGCCGATTGTGTAATACATAGCGCCTTCGTGCTGTCCGAGAACACGGCCAGTTTCGATATCTATGATATCGCCTTTCTGGGCAGGAATATAATTCTTTAAGAATTCACGGAAATTTCTCTCTCCGATAAAACAAACACCTGTGCTATCTTTTTTATCCATGACAGATTTTAAATCTAGTTCATGAGCGATTCTTCTTACTTCTGGTTTATCGATATCACCTAGAGGGAATAAACAAGAAGAAACTTGCTCTTGATTGATTTGGCTTAAGAAATAAGTTTGATCTTTGTTTTTATCAAACGATTTGCATAAATAAGTTTTGCTACCTTTATCAATACGTTTTGCGTAATGACCCATGGCTATCATATCAAAACCTTTTTCTTTAGCGAATTTCAAAAAGGCATCGAATTTAATGTATTTATTGCAGAAGATATCAGGGTTAGGGGTTCTTCCATTTTCATATTCTCTAATCAAATAGGAGAAAACATCATCCCAATATTCTTTAACGAAGTCGATTCTTAATAATTCAATACCGAGTTTCTTTGCCACTAAGACAGCATCGTCATAATCTTTTTCTTGCGGACATTGACTATTATTGATTGTGGGGTTGCCGAGATAATCGCCATTAGCTAAAGCATCCCAGTTACGCATAAAACATGCGCTGACTTCATAACCTTGTTTGATTAAAAGATAAGCAGCAACTGCAGAATCAACGCCACCGGAAAGACCGACCAAAACCTTCATTAGTTGAACATCTCCTTACTATCTAATAGTAGGGTAAAAGGTCCATCGTTAATTGAGGAGACTTTCATATCTGCTCCAAAGATACCTGTGGATACTTTTCCATGTTTCAATTCTAATTGCTGATTGAAATATTCATATAAGGGTTCCGCTTCACCAGGACGCAAAGCATCCACAAAGGATGGTCTTCTTCCTTTCGCGGTATTCGCATATAAAGTAAATTGACTGACAGAGAGTATGGAACCATTAACATCTTGTAAAGATATATTGATTTGCCCGTGCTCATCTGGGAACGCTCTTAAAGAGAGGATTTTATCGACCATCTTATCGACTGTTTCTTTGTTATCTCCATCAGTAAAACCGACTAATAATAAATAGCCTCTTTCGATACTTCCGACGAGTTTATCGTTAATCTTCACACTCGCTTTTAAAACAGTTGTTAAAACGACTCTCATTATTTTTTCACCTTATCCCAATACTCTTTTAGAGCTTGTTCAAATTTATTGTCTTGATAGACATAATATTTCGCATCTTTAATATCGTCTGGTAGATATTGCTGTCTTACCCAGTGATGAGAATAATTATGTGGATATTTATAATTTTGACCTTTGAATCTAGCATCTTCTCCATCATAATGGGTATTTTGTAACGCTCTTGGAACATTAATACCTTTACCTTGATGGATGTCCATAATGGCGGCATCGATAGCTAAACATGCCGCATTACTCTTGGGAGTAGTCGCTATTAAAATAGCGGCGTTACTTAAAGGAAGTCTCGCTTCTGGCATGCCTAATTGCAATGCTGAATCAACGCAAGCTTTAACTATAGGAATGAGGTTTGGATAAGCTAATCCCACATCCTCTGTCACTGAGCATAATAAACGACGACAAGCGGCAATTAAGTCACCTGCTTCTAACATTTTCGCGAGATAGAAAACAGCAGCATCAGGATCACTGCCTCTTAAAGATTTCATTAAAGCGCTTAAATTATCAAAGTGTTTATCTTCGCTTCTATCATAGGAAATATTGGCTTTATCAATAAATGATTCCACCATATTTTTAGTGATTTTATTGCTTTTTGTTAGAGAATTAGCGAGAAATTCCAAATTATTGATAGATTTTCTCATATCTCCATTACTAGCAATTGCTAATAAGGAAAGCGCTTCTTTTTCGACTTTGACATCGATTCTCTTGGCTGCTCTTAAAAGACCTTTTTCTACTTCATCACTAGTAATAGCCTTGAATTCAAAAACAGTGCAACGAGATAACAAGGCTGGATAGATATAGAAGTATGGATTTTCCGTTGTGGAAGCAATTAAAGTGATATCACCATTTTCCACAAATTCCAGTAATGATTGTTGTTGTTTCTTATTGAGATATTGAATTTCATCTAAATAGAGAAGTATCCCATTTGTATTAAAGATACCATTGACCTCACCGATGATTTTCTTAATATCATCAGTGGATGCGGTTGTGCCATTAAGTTTATATAAAGACATATTGGCTTTCTTCGCGATGATGTTGGCCATCGTTGTCTTACCAGTTCCAGGAGGGCCATAAAAAATCATGTTAGAAATATGACCGGAGTCTATTACTTTACGGAATGTTGAATTCTTGTCTAAAAGATGGTTTTGTCCCACCATCTCTTCTAATGTCTCTGGTCTTAATTGATCCGCTAATGGTTTCTGCATACGATAATATTATCTATATTAATAACATTAATCAAGATTAATGCTTTCGATATCTATCTTATTAAGCAAAAGAAAAGGCCTCTTTTTCAGAGGTCTTATCGATCGATAATTTCTTTAATAACAGGACTCTTACCGATTGGCTCTTCCACGATAACGTAAGCTTTTCTCACATCTTCCATAATCGGTTCGTATTCTTCTTTGCCTTTATTGGTGTGAAGTGTGCATAAGAGTTCACCTTTATTGACGTGGTCGCCAACTTTTTTATTTAAAACAATACCAGCAGACATATCGATGACATCTTCTAATGTCTCTCTACCACCACCGAGTCTCATACTGCTAACACCGATTTCTAAGGCGTTTAAAGTATTGACGTAACCTTCTTTATCAGAACGGATTTCGATAATGTTTTTCGCGAGGGGGAACTTCTCTGGATGTAGGATATATGAAATGTCTCCGCCTTGAGCCTCAATCATCTTCACAAATTTATCAAATGCCGCACCGGAATAGATAGCATCATGGAGTTTTTGACGGCCTTCTTCAATGGTAGCAACACACTTAGCTTGTTTAAGCATAATTGCTCCAGAGGTATAGCATAATTCCATTAAATCTTCTGGACCATTACCATGTAAAGCGGCAATAGCTTCTTTAACTTCAAGAGCGTTACCAACAGCTAAACCTAAAGGTTCACTCATATCTGATAAAACAGCTTTTGTATCTCTTCCTAAACGATTTCCGATATCCACCATGATATGGGCAAGTTTTCTTGCATCTTCCATATTTTTCATGAATGCACCTTCACCGACTGTAACATCGAGTAAGATGGCATCCGAACCACTAGCGAGTTTCTTAGACATTACGCTAGCAGCGATTAAAGGAATGGATTCCACGGTTCCGGTGACATCTCTTAGGGCATACATTTTTTTATCAGCGGGAACTAAAGAAGCGGTTTGTCCCACAATTGCGCAGCCGATAGAATTGACTTGTTTGGTAAATCTTTCTCCTTCAATAGCGATAGTAACACCTGGGATGGATTCTAATTTATCTAATGTACCACCGGTATGACCTAAACCACGACCGCTCATTTTTGCTAATGTTGCACCACAAGCTGCAACCATTGGTCCTAAGACCAATGATGTTTTATCTCCAACACCGCCTGTGCTATGTTTATCGACTTTTACGCCCTTTAAATGAGACAAGTCTAATACTTCTCCAGAATGTTCCATGCGATCTGTTAAAGTGGCGATTTCGCGATTGGTCATACCGCGAAATACAATCGCCATTTGCATCGCACTACTTTGATAATCAGGGATTTCTCCTTTGACGTATCCGTCAATCCAAAAGGTGATTTCTTCATCGGTCAATTCAAAACCATCACGCTTTTTGATAATTAAATCTACCATTCTCATATATAAAAACCTCATTTCTATAATAACATAACTAAAGGAAATATTTTACATACATTTTCTATAAGAAAGGTTCTAATATATTGATATGGAATTCTTTGAACATCTAAAGTCATATTTAAATGAAAAAGAAATCGATCTTTTAAAAGAGTCATTATCTTTACCGAGCAAACATGCTGTTTTATTAAATCCGCAAAAGATGGATGATAAAACATTTCTTTCTTTATTTCCCAATGTTCAACCACATCCAATTGTGAAGCATGCTTTTTTCTATGATAAAGATGAATATGATTTAGGCAAAAGTATCTATCATCTTTTAGGTTGTTTCTATTTGCAAGAACCATCCGCGATGGTCCCTAGTTATTTATTAAATCCCCAAGAAAATGAATTAGTTTTAGATATGTGTGCGGCTCCTGGAGGAAAGACTATCCAAGCCTCATTTTTAATGAATGATACGGGATTAATTATTGCGAATGATCTATCTAAATCTCGCGCTTTAATATTATCGGAGAATGTCGAAAGATTGGGAATTGGCAATGTTGTCGTTACAAGTAACGACTTATCGTTAATTTATAAAAATCATTTAAACTGTTTTCATAAAATTATTCTCGACGCTCCTTGCTCTGGATCTGGTATGTTTAGAAAAGAGGAGAAGATGGTTGATGATTGGTCATATGCGAAAGTATTAAAGAATCAAGAAATACAGAAGCAATTAATACTTATCGCTTATGATATGCTCTCACCTGGTGGCACATTATGTTACTCCACTTGCTCATATAGCGAAGAGGAAGATGAAGATGTGGTTAGTTATCTATTAGAGAATCGGGACGCCACTATTAAAACAATTGATCATCCTTCTTTCTTTATAAATGAGAAGAAGCCACTAGGTTTTCATTTATTGCCATCTCATTTTACAGGTGAAGGACATTACATCTGTTTAATTGGAAAACCTGGCAATTATTCGTTAAAAACACTGAAAAATCAGAAAAAAGACCATAAACATGGCATTGATTTCTCAGAAATAAATAAATTTGGCGATACATTGTTTGGCCTAAATTATAGTTATAACTTCCGTGGTTTTAACATCGTGAGGGCAGGAGTAAAAATCGGCGAACTCATCAAAGATGAAATTAAATATGATTATCACTATTCTCATTACGTGAAAGAATTCCCGAGAATATATGATTTAAACGATAAGGAAATAGATATCTATCTCAGCGGTAATGTCTTACCTGTTAATATTGATAAAGGTTATTATCTATTGAAATATCAAGGTATAAATGTCGATATTGCCAAAGCGGATGGAAGAGTAATTAAAAATCATTTCCCTAAAGGACTTAGAATAATAAAAAGGTAGTTTTACTACCTTTTAAATTATATCATTGAAGCGATAATTTTTAGTTCCCACCATTTCTTGATGGTCAAGTTTTCTTAGTTCGAATGTTACCGCTCTTTCAATTCTCTCTTGCATTAGATTTGCGATATCTTGAGTGGTCATATTTTGATATTCACTCGGATAGATAGGATCAAGTACTTTGACAAAGGTGGGATATTTCTTAAATTGTGGTTTACCTTTTAATGGTCTAAAGGTTCCATAGACGGCTACTGGAACAATTGGAACTCCCGCTTTTACTGCTGGTCTGAAGGTGCCGTGATGGAACATTGCTACATTATGTAACTGGTCCTTATTTCTTGTGCCTTCTGGATAAATTATCCAGTTTTTATTTTTCTTCTTTAAATCTTCTTCGACTTTCATCATCACTCTTAATGATTGTTTAAGATCTTGACGGTCAATGAATAAGCCATCGATATCTTGGATGATTTTTCCTACGAATGGTTTATTAGCGAGTTCTTTCTTAGAGACAAAAGTGCAAGGTTTATCAAAACAGGTAATTAATAACAAAGGATCAAATGCTGATAAGTGATTGGAGACGATACAGCATGTTTCTTCTGGTAATTTTTCTAATCCTTGGACATGATATTCAACACTTAAACCTCTATTGAGTTTTCTTAATAATTTTTGCAAACGAAAATATCTCACTTCAAAAGGATATTTTTCTGGGTGTTTTGCGTATTTTCTAATCCATGCAAAATAGGAGCCGATAATTCTCGCTCCAACCATGAAGACTGCTTTTGTAAAATGAAACATTCTGCAAGACCTCCTATTTATGGACCAAAATCTGAATTTTTAAAGGAGGAATAATACCATTTTTCATGATAATAGCTTCTCCTTTTCTTCCAGGATCAACTAAAAGTTGATAATAATCGTCAAGTGAATAAACTTTCTTATCTAATGTGGGGTTAATTAAAACATAGACTTTTTTAAAGTTGCCGAGATATTCTTCTTTATCGCTATAAAAGGCAAGGACACCATTATTCCAGTATTGTGTTTCGAAGATTTCATTAATCTTCTCGCGATTATCGACAGCGAGTTTAGAGAAGAACAATTTTCTAATTTTAATGAGATTCGCTAATTCTAAAACCATCTCAAATCTCTCATCCACTAAGTGCCAATCCATATTATTAATATTAGGAACGTTATAAGTGTTATCTAAACCGGATTTAGAAAGACCAATTTCCTGCCCCATATGGATTAAAGGCATGCCTAAACTATGGAGGAGCACACTATTAGCGAAGGTGATTCTCGATAATAAGGTTGTTTCATCTTCATAACCATTTGAAAAGGTTAATTTATCAAATAATGTATTGTTATCGTGGCATTCAACATAGTTGAGAGATTGATTGATATCTAAGAAACGATGTTTAAAGGGATCATCGATTGCAGAACCTCTAATCGCATAATTGACGACATTTTGATTATCTAGTCGGCCACCAACATATCCCTTTTCATTAATATTGTTTTTAAAATTGCCACCTTTGATAACATCGCGGAATAAATCATTGAAGAAAGCGATGCCAGGCATCTTATCAGCGTTTTCAGCGCAAGCTTTCTTTTCAAAGGGAAGTTCTAATCCCATATTCCATCCTTCACCATAGAATAAAATATCGGATTTTAAATTCTTACATTCTTGGTAAGCCTGATTAATGGTGTCGATATCTAATAAACCCATTAAATCAAAGCGGTAACCATCGATGTTAAAAACATCGATAAAATATTTGACAGAATCGATTATCGCCTTTCTAACCATCGGTTTTTCACTAGCGATATCGTTGCCACATCCCGAAGCGCATGATGGTAAACCATTATTTCTATGACGGAAGAAATAATTAGGAATGGTTTTTTGGAAACAAGTGTACATAAATTCATAAACATGGTTATAAACCACATCCATGACGACACGAATATCATTTTTATGTAAGGTTTCTACCATCTCTTTAAATTCAATTAAACGATTCATCGGTAATTCTGGTTTTGTGGAATAACTACCTTCAATTGCAAAGAAAGATATAGGATTATATCCCCAGTTATACCCTTTGGAAGCTTTCACATCGTCATTACCATAGAAATCGATAATTGGTAAAAGTTGAACATGGGTAATCCCTAATAATTTGAGATAATCTAATCCAGCAGGATGATTCTTTTTGGTTTTTCTTCCTTCTTCAACTAAACCGAGGAATTTACCTTTATTGATGATATCAGTGGATTTATCTTCCGTGAAATCTCTCACACAAGTTTCATATATAATTGCGTCAACATTATCATTGATAATGGTTTTCGGTGAATATACAGGCATATTCTTAATAAAAAGAGGATCTACAACTGCAGAATATTCACTATTAAGGGAAGCTCCCTTACCCCAAATATCATTAGTAGCGACAGTAACACCACTATTAGTAATGAGATATTGATAACGAACATTTAATAAATCGCCATTAACGGAATAACGATAGACACCTTTTTCGGTTCTTGCCATCGGGTATTTTTCCCATTTTCCATCGATTTCAATTCTTAATATTACTTGTGATGCTAAAGGAGCCCAAACACTAAAGTCAGTTTTTTCGACGCTATAAAACGCTCCTAAATCATCTCCATCATAGGTGAAATCTTTATCAAAATCTGGAAAGTTGATGGCTTCCGAGACATCGAGATTAACTAGAGGAAAACCTTCTAAAACCACAACATAGCGATGACCATAAACATATTCTTTTTCCATCTCTAATTCAAAGATAGAGATATTGTTATTGGATGTGTGGCGAGTAATTTTTAATGGTCTTGGTTCATAATCTTCTTCGATTACGAAGAAAACAGGATTATTCGGTAGAACAATTCCTGTAAATAACATAACATTGATTTTGTTTAATGAGGTGAGACTAGCTTGTAAATATGTGTTTTTCATAATTAATCGGTTTGGTCAATACTGACGGGTATATCAGTATCTGCACTACCTTCAAAGAATTTGTCGTGGACTAAGACAGGACAACCTTTATTACCTTCGACTTCAGTAGCGATAACGCCTTCATCTTGTAAACGTTTGAAGAATCGACCGGCTCTATTGAAACCGACGCTACATTCTCTTTGAATACGGGACATAGACATATATTCATTGGACATAACCCAATCTTTAATGCTTTGGTATTTCGCTTCTTCACCATTTTCTTGGGCAGCTTGGAATTCAGGAGAACCAATCACATCGCTTGCGGCTTGTGCACTTGAATCAACTAAGTTGCAGAAATTAGGATCGTAAACGCAATCATAATGTTCTTTTAAATAACCGACGACACGGTTAATTTCTTTGTTTTGGATATAACAGCCTTGCAAACGTGTACAACCATTACGAGATAATAATGGAGATTGCACGAGCATATCACCACGGCCTAATAATTTTTCTGCTCCGCCTTCACCGATGATAGTCATGGAGTCAACCGAACTAGCGACTGCTAAAGCGACACGGGTTGGTAAATTACCTTTAATAACACCGGTAATGATATTTGTGGATGGTCTTTGTGTTGCAATGAGCATATGAATACCACAAGCACGAGCTTTTTGGGCAATGCTTACGACTGGCATACCGATATCTTTATTGGTATCGACTAAGTCAGCGTATTCATCGACGACCACGATGATATATGGCATCTTCTCTAAGAGAGGATTGTCTTCTAATAATTCGTTGTATTGCTTGATGTTAGAGACGCCATTGGTGTCTAAAACTTCATATCTCCTATTCATCTCATCGACTAATTTGGATAATGTGAGTTTAGCAATATTCGCGTCATTAATAATTGGACATAATAAGTGAGGCAATTCACGATATTTGTTCATTTCAACTTTCTTTGGATCGATTAAAACGAGACGCAAATCCTCTGGGGAATTACGCATAATTAAAGTACAAACCACACTATGTGTGTAGATAGATTTACCAGAACCGGTAGTACCAGCGACTAAGATGTGGGGGAATTCATCAAAATCACAAGCCACCACTTTGCCATCGATATTTTTACCAAATCCAACACTTAATGGATGCTTCTTCACATCGGGTAAGGATTCGTAAGTTTCTTTAAATGTGACGGTAGTAATTTTGGCATTAGGAATTTCTAAGCCAGAATAAGATTGACCTTCAACGACAGGAACAAAACGAGCGGAAACGCCACCTAATCTAATGGCTAAGTCATCAACCATACGGGTTACTTCTCTCGCAGATACATTTGTGCCATATGTAATGTTATATCTTGTAACAGAAGGACCAACAACATAAGAGTCACATTTCGCGCCAACATGGAAATTATCGAATGTCTCGTTGATCGCTAATTGACGCTCAGTGGCAGTTTTATTATTTAATTCAATAGCATCTTGAGTTTCGATAGTTTCTAATAATTCGCTAGAAGGTGGAACCCATTTAATCGGTTTTCTAGGAGGAATTTGTTCAGATTGTGCGGCTTGTGGAGCATTATTATTAATAGATTGTGGAACAGCTTGACTAACTGTTTGAATGTTTTGCTGATCGTGACGAGGCGCATTGATGACTTCTTCAAAAACTGGCTGTGCTGTCACAAGGGCTTCATTGAGTTCTTGAGGCTTATTGAAATCAAGTTTCATTTGTTCTGCAGGGCGTTGTGGTGCTTGTTGAGGGGCTGGCTGAGGCGCTGGTTGTGGGGGAACGTTATTCATAACGGGTTGCGCTTTAATTTGATATTTAGTAAAAATAGCAGGAGCAAAAGCACCACTCACACCATAAGCGGGAGTGTAGTTTGGAACTGGATTAGGATTATGTGCTGGTCTAGTTCCCACTTGTTCAATTTGCACTGTGGGTTTTGGTTGTTCAACCGGAACTTCATTAATGATTCTCGCGCTAGAGATAACATCGACATTTTGAATCGAACGATATTCTTCGCTGACTTTGGGTTTTTCTTTCTTTTGTTTTGGCTGTTTTGTTTTGCCATTAGTCATCATCTTACGAATGACTGGGAAGAAGATGACAAAAGCGCCGAGTAATAGAATTAATAAAGCGATGACCCAAGCACCGGCAGTCTTTAAACCGGTGATTAATAATGCAGATAAAGCATATCCAACATATCCACCACCGAAATTGTTACCTTTGAATAAGTTGACAATAGAGGCATACCAATAACCTTTAACTTCGCCTTTTTCGGTAACTCCTTTAAAGACATCGTTGATGTAGAAGTTATTGAAGTTCTTAAGATTGATATCGATGCTTTTATTTGTTCCAATAACAATTAAAGTGGCAATAATCAAAACGCTGATGAAAATAATTAATCCACCAAAGAAATAATTATTGAGGCGAACTTTCATTCTCTTTTCACGGAAGAATAAAAATAAACCATAGGCATAGATGAAAATGTAAATAGCATAGCTACCTAAACCAAACAAGAAAGTAAAGGGAAAAGCAAAGGCTCTTGCGGGGTAACCAACATTGAGAATTAAAGCAACCGCAAATAAACAAAACGCAATTCCACCAAAGAATGTGAAATAGCGTTTCTCTATTTTCTTAACAGGTTTTTTGGCTTTATCGTCTCGCATATAAATATTATATACGCACGCAAGAGATTAAGTCTAATAAAAAAGCACAATTTTGTTGTGCTTTAATCGATTATATCAACTATCGGCATGATGTAGGGTTCACGACCATTTTCTCTCTTGATGAATCTCTTCGCTCTTTCGGAGACATTTTGTTTTAATTCTTCGAGATCAAATGTTTCTTTTTGGAACTCTGTATTGATTTCATCAATAAATATTGTCGATAAGGATTTAAGTAATGGCTCAGCTTCTTTGATGAAGACAAATCCTCTCATCTGACAATCTGGACCAGCAATCACTTTCTTTTCTTTAAGGCTAATACTAGCAGCGATAACCACTACACCATCTTGTGATAATAATAAACGATCGTTAACTACTTGACTGCCTAAATGGCTTTGTCCGGTTCCATCGATCAAGATGGGGTGGATATTGATTTGATTAACTTCATTAGGAATTAGTCTGGGGCGAGAAACACCATCGAAGACTAACTGCATACCATTATCCATGATGAAGATATTGCTATGATTAAGACCAATATTCATATTGAGCGCTAATTTAGCATTAGCCATCATGTTAATGAAATTACCACGGACTGGCAAATAATATTTTGGTTTTAAGACAGTTAAGAAGAACTTTAAGTCGTCTTCTTTCGCGTGCATAGATGTTAAAGCATCTTTCTTTAGCCATAAGACGTCACATCCAGTACGATAGACTAGATCCATGCTTCTTGTACAAAGTGTTTCTAATGTTGGACGAGGAATACCAGCGTTGATGAATAAATCATTAGGATTCAAAGAAATTCTCTTATCTTCATTCATGTGTTTTGCTAATAAGCCAATCTCTTCATATAAATCTTCGTCAATACCTAAAAGTAAGATAACTAAATCCTGTTCTCTCACTCTTAAGAGGTTTTCTTTATCCACCACTTCAACATTGTGCAATAAGTTTTGTAAGGCATGAGCGCCGATGTTCATCGCGGTTCTTGTAAAATCGTTATAGAAGAAGACTTTCTTGTTATTTTTACGGCAAAGTTCCATTATTTCTTCAATTCTAAAGAGATTTTGCCAGAAACAAGTGATGATAATTCTCTTCTTGCTTTCCTTAAATTCTTTCTCAATTAATTTAGAGACTCTATGTTTTGGAGAACAATAACCGGGTTTAGTCGCGGTCTTAGATTCGCTCATTAATAATAATGTAGGTTTATCAGATAAATCCTCAAGAGCTTTAAGATCGAAATAATAACCTTTGTCTTGGTTAGAGAAATCAATAATGAAGTCACTTGAGTATACGACATAACCTTGATCGGTGTAGATAGCAATGCCACTAGAGTTCGCCGCGTTATGGCAAGTTTGGAAGAATCTCACTTCTCGACCGGCAACTTGGAAAATATCTGATGGTTGAACAATGTGGATGTCGACATCTAAATGAATTTTCCTCGCTTCTGCTTGACCAATTAATAAACCATATGTTTCTTTAGAACAATATACAGGTGCGGGAGCTTTCTTATAAAAATATTTAAGGCCAGACATCGATTCGTCGTGACCATGGGAAATGAAATACCCTTTAATACGATTCTTGTTTTGAATCAAATAATCAGGATTAGGAATAATATAATCGACACCTGGAATAGTCTTATCAGGAAGACAAGTTCCACAGTCTAAAACAAAAATGTCATTGTTAATCTCAACGATATAACAATCGCGACCATTTTCATCAAGACCACCAAGAGCAAAAACCTTAACTAAATCACTCATAAATATATAAATTCATTGTCTATGTTCGTAGACTTATTAACATTATAAATTAACCATAAAATATTAATCAATATTTTTTGTGATGACTATATCCGCACCTAATGAGAGGATATCCTTTACTACGACATCACCGATTTTCGTGGGTGCGGAAACGGATAATTTATCAATTTCTCTCATCACATCGAAGATTTTACTTTTCGGTATAGGCTGACTAGTTTTCACCGACACTAATAAATCATCACGATTATTCACTCTAATGGAGGTGGTTATCGTTCTTACAGGATTTGTTAATTCGCTGATCGCGTATTGTTTACCGCGAATGCAAAAATTACCGGTGACATTCATATCATCATCGACTTTTAAACGACAGCCTCTCGGACAGATAATACAAGTAAATTCTTTCATCTATCTTCCCTCCAATCTCAAGGTGACATCACCCTTTAAATTAGATAATTTATCTTTAGATAATTTAACCATCACCATCTCGCTAGGGATGAGAACTGGTTTCATAATTTTGGCGATTTGTTGCCCGTTATTTTCAATGATCAAATAGACATCTTTGACCGGCTTTCTAACACGGAACTTAAATGTTACATCTTCATTATTTAAAGAATTAATTGTTTGCGGAACAACATAAGAAATTCCATCTTTAGGAAGAACTTTTATTTCTTCACCTTTAGGTGCTAAGCCTTTTAAATATTGAGCGGCACCATGGCCAGCCAATCTACCTTCATCGGTGACAAAATCAACCACATCATGAACATGCAAACAGTTACCACAAGAGAAGATACCTTCAATCTTGGTTTCCATATGTTCATTAACCATAGCCCCTTTCGTGCTACTAGTTGGACAATCTATATAATCAAGTAAGGATATATAAGGAATTAAACCGACAGAAAGAATTAATGTATCGCATTCAATTTCCATTTCAGTTCCCGGAATGAATTGCATCTTGTCATCGACTGCGGATAGAACGACTTTTTCTAAACGATCTTTACCGATGACTTTGCTGACACTTCTACTTAAATAAAGAGGAATGTCATAATCGTTCAAACATTGAGCGATATTACGATTTAAACCATTACTGTATGGCATTATTTCACTGACGCAGATGACTTTTGCTCCTTCTAAGGTTAATCTACGCGCCATGATTAAACCGATATCACCACTACCGAGGATGACAATTCTTTTACCACATAGATATCCATGGATATTGAGATATTTTTGTGCAGTACCAGCGGTGATAATCCCAGCGCATCTATCACCAGGAATTTGGATAGCGCCTGCTCCTCTTTCATAACAGCCGGTCGCCATAATAATTGAGCGAGCTTTCAAGATTTCCACGCCTTTTCCTTTAATAGAAATGGTGACAATTTTATCTTTAGTCATGTCGATAACCATTGAATTGAGGAGATAAGGAATTTTTAATTCCTCAACTTGTTGAACAAATCTCGATAGATATTCTGGACCGGTTAATTCTTCTTTGAATTCTGTTAGACCAAAACCATTATGGATACATTGATTTAATATGCCACCTAAATGGTCATCTTTCTCAACGATTAAAATATCATCAACACCTTCTTTTTTGGCTTGGATAGCGGCGGCCATGCCAGCGGAACCACCACCGATAATTAATAAATCGATTGTGCGCATATTATTTGGCCTCCTTAATCTTCTTTAATAAAACAGGAGAAAATTCACCATCGTAATTGATCTCTAATGGTGACACACCATAATATTTTGCTAATAACATAGTGACTCTCGGTTGGCAGAAACCACCTTGGCATCTACCATATCCTGCTCTTGTACGACGTTTTAAGGCTTTGATGGAATGCGGAGGACAACTCCTACTTAAAGCATCAAGGATTTCTCCTAATGTAACCTTTTCACAATTACAAACGATTTGTCCATAATCGATATGTTCATTGATGAAACTGTAATCTTTCTCCACCATTGCATTATATAAACGATGATATCTTTTCACTCTCGGATTGTAGTTTTCTTTTTCTTCTAATTTAATAAGATGTCTCACTAATTCTTCTACGACATATTTTCCAATTGCTGGAGAAGAAACAAATCCCGGTGATTCAATGCCACCGACATTGATGAAATGCTTATCGCTTTTTGCGTATTCGATGACAAAGTCATGTCTTGTACAAGTTGGTCTAGTTCCTGCGAACACTCTAATGACTTGATTAAAAGGTATGGAGGGTACCATTTGCGTAGCTTGACTTCTAATATTTTTTAAAGTTAATTGGTCGGTTGTATAATCGTTTGGATCATCATCAGGTTCACTGGATGGGCCAACTAAATAATTGCCACTAGTAGTCATAGTTACTAAGATACCTTTTCCCTTCTCACTAGGTAATGGGAAGATAACGTGATTAACTAATCCGGCTTTATAGTGATCTAAAACGAAATATTCACCTTTTCTCGGGGTGATTTTCCAATCGACAGGTTCTACCATATTAGCGATTTTATCAGCAAATGCACCAGCGGAATTTATAACGATTTTCGCGCAGAATTCCCCTTTTTGCGTGGTAATTCTATATATTTCACCATCTTTTTTGATGCTTTGTACTTCTTGATTTAAGAATAGTTCCACCCCGTTATCGATAGCGTTTTCGGCTGCATGGACAACGAAATTGAAGACATCAACGATACCTGCTGTTGGGGCAAATAAAGCACCTTTGACATCAGGGTTGATATTAGGTTCCATCTCTTTCACTTGTTCCGCGGATAAGAGCTCAACTTTGACTCCATTTTCTTCACTTCTTTTTGCTAAATCTTTGAGCATGGGAAGCTGTTCATCATATAAAGCCACGGTTAAAGAGCCAACGCGAGAGAAATTAACATCTAATTCATCACAAATTTGGTCATACATAGCGTTGCCTAAAACGTTGAATTTGGCTTTATTAGTGCCTGGCACTGGATCGTAGCCAGAATGGACGATGGCACTATTCGCATTGCTAGTTAAATTACCGACATCATTTTCTTTATCGAGCAAAGCTACTTTCAATTTGTATTTTGAAAGATTTCTCGCAATCATAGTGCCGGTAACACCAGCACCGATTATTAATACATCATAAATCATAGAATTTTATCTCCTATAACAATGGGGTTATTATCTTCACTAGTGAGCAGAACCAACGGGTTCCTAATTTTAATTTGAAGTTTTGTGACACTAAGGTGGAAACAGAAATCATCTCATCGAAGTCTTCTCTAATTTCTTTACAACATTTGGTTTTATATAATAAAGTTCCACATTCAAAGTGATGGACTAAACTTCTAAAGTCGTAATTAATCGTGCCAACAAAGGCTAATTCATCATCCACTATCATGGTTTTCATATGGTTGAATCCAGGCTTATAGATATGGATTTTCACTCCCGCATCCATCAACCAACGGAAATAAGATTTAGCGACAGCGTAGACTGCTTTCTTGTCCGGTATACCAGGTAAGATAAGATGAATATCAACACCACGATAGGCTGCATTTCTCATTGCATCTAATAATTGATAAGTTGGTACTAAATAAGGAGTAGAAATATAAACGCTCTTCTTCGCATAATGGAGCATGTTGATATAGTTTTGTTCACCAACTAAAGCATCATCAATGCCACCAGGACCATCACCAAAGGGCATGACATAACCATCATCATTAAATTTAGGATAATCAAATAACAAGAACTTATTAAAGTCACTGACAAAGCCAGTGCATAAATCATAATTTTGTAAGAATGTAGCGATTAAGTTATTGATGGCTCGACCTTCAATTTTCACCATCGTATCTTTCCAATAACCGAATCTCTTGATGACGTTGGCGTATTCATCGGCGAGGTTACAACCACCGGTATAACCGAATTGATGATCGATAACCACGATTTTTCGATGGTCTCTATTGTTATAGACACCGGAAAGAATTGGCCTAAATGGATGGAATTTATAACATTTAATGCCGTATTTTTTTAGTCTTCTCGGTGTGAAATATGAGATTGTTCCACTACAGCCCATATCATCATACACGATTCTCACATCGACGCCTTCTTGAGCTTTTTGCTTTAGAACATCTGTAACCGCTGACCATTCTTTGCCATCGGTGATGATGAAAAATTCAATAAAGATAAACTCTTTAGCCTTTTTCAAGGATTCGATTAAATCAGGGAAGAATTGCTCACCCGTTTTAAAATAAGTAACACGGTTATTCTTTGTGGCACCTAAAGAGGTGATATTATGCAAATATTGGAATGCACCAGCGGCATCACCGAGTTCTTTTTTCTGCTTGGCTAATTCATCTTCTTTTAATAAGAAGTGTGCATTATAGGCATTCTTTGTCGCACTGACGATGACACGATCTTTTTTGCGGAGGGAGTGCCTTCCAAAAATAAGGAATAAAACTGAAAAGAAGAATGGCAATAAAAGCATACCGACAATCCAAGGAATCTTGAATTCTGGATCTTCTTGACGATTAACGATTTTGAAGAAGATGATTAATCCGATGATGAAGGCTATGCCTTTAACTAAAGCATAACCGAGCATTACCGCTATCGCGACTATTACTTTATCTTCAACAGAAATATCGAGTGATTGAAGAATCAAAGCGATTAAATCGTCGAAATAAAAATTGATAATAATGAGAAGAGCTATTTCAATCAATAGCATTAAGATGATTAAGAAATAGCCTGATAATAAGCCACGTAAAAATTTCTTCATAATACTTGCACCTATATTAAATACCTTAATAATGATAACACAAAAGGCTCCTAAGAGCCTAATTTTTATCAAATAAAACAAAAAAATCCGAGTTGCCCCGGATTTATTTGCAATTATTTTTTGAATTTGCGTGGACCTTTATGGGAATTATCAGGACGGCTTAAGTGTTCTGGTTTTGCCGGTCTTTCTTCAAAATTCTCTGGTTTTGGTTCAAATTCTCTATGAGAAACTTTGACCTTACCTTTTTCATCGATTTCGATAACGCGAACTTTGAGCTTATCGCCTAATTTGACGACATCGCTAGCGCGGTTGATGTAGCCCCAGCCTAAGCGGGAGACATGGCATAAACCTTCGACATTACCGAATAAGCGGACAAAGGCACCATAATCTTCGATACGTGTAACTTCACCTTCGAAGTCTTCGCCAACTTTGGCTTCTCTCACGATATCAAGAATCATGTTCTTGGCTTTGTTGATGGTTTCTCTATCCATATGGTAGATGGTGACTTGACCACTATCTTCGATATCAATCTTCACATCATCACATTTAGCGATGATATCATTGATGACTTTACCGCCAGTACCGATGACTTCTCTAATCTTGTCAGCATCGATCATGAAGGTATCCATCTTAGGAGCGTATTTACCGACATCTGGTCTTGGTTCAGCGATAGCTTTTGCCATAACAGCGCGAATCTTCGCTCTTGCATCATTGGCTTGCGCTAAAGCTTCTTTTAAAACTTCTCTAGTAACACCTTTAATCTTGATATCCATTTGCAACGCGGTAATACCTTTTTCGGTACCGGCCACTTTGAAGTCCATATCACCGAAGTGATCTTCTAAACCTTGAATATCAGTAAGGATTGTATATGGATGTTTGCCATCTAATGGACCAGAAGTGATTAAGCCCATAGCAATACCACTAACCATGGCTTTGATTGGGACACCCGCTGCCATTAAGGACATACAAGAAGCACAGATAGAAGCTTGTGAGGAAGAACCATTGCTCTCCACGACTTCTGCGACTGTTCTAATTGTGTATGGGAATTCTTCTTCAGAAGGAATGACATAACTTAAGGCTCTTTCACCTAAAGCACCGTGACCGATTTCTCTACGGCCTGGGGAACCCATTCTACCAACTTCACCAACGGAATATGGTGGGAAGTTATAATGATGCATCCAGTGTTTGGTTTCTTCTGGAGTTAAATTGTCGATAATTTGTTCATCACTCTTAGCACCTAATGTGGTGATAGAGATAACTTGTGTTTGCCCACGAGTGAACATCGCACTACCATGAACTCTTGGTAATAAATCGACTTGCGCATCTAATGGACGGATTTCGTCGACTTTACGACCATCAGGTCTAATCTTTTCTTCAGTGATTAATCTTCTAACTTCGTTAGCGACTAATAATTCTAAAGTTTCGTTGACCATGTGCATAACTTTTTGATGAGTTTTTTCATCAGGATAACTACGTGCATCATAGTCATCTAAAATTTCATCTTCGATTGCGTCGATTGCGTCTTGTCTTTCGAGTTTATCAAAGATAGAAATAGCTTTCTTTAATCTCTCATTAGCTCTATCGGTAACATCCTTTTCAATTTCAGGATCGCACTTATAAAGTTCAATTTCTCTTTTTGGTTTACCGATTTCTTTAATGATTTCTTCTTGCCAAGCACATAATTTTTTAATAGCTTCATGACCGAACATCAAAGCATCGAGCATGACATCTTCTGGTAATTGATCCGCACCAGCTTCGACCATGTTAATGGCATCTTTAGTACCAGCAACGGATAAATTTAAGTCACTATGTTCTTTTTCTTCCACTGTGGGGTTGATGATGAATTTGCCATCAACTCTACCGACTTGAACACCGGCGATTGGGCCATCAAATGGAATGTCGGAAATGCCTAATGCTAAGGATGAACCTAACATTGCGGTCATTTCAGGTGTGCAATCTTGATCGACAGACAGTACTGTGTTAACGATTTGCACTTCGTTTCTAAAACCTTCAGAGAACATTGGTCTTATTGGACGGTCAATGAGTCTGGCGGTTAATGTGGCGTGTTCACCGGCTCTACCTTCTCTTCTTAAGAAGGAACCAGGAATTTTGCCAACTGCGTATTGCTTTTCTTCGTAACCAACTGTTAGGGGGAAGAAATCGCCTTCTTTAGGCTCATCAGAACAACACGCGGTGGAAAGAATAACTGTTTCGTTTAATCTCACGAGGACAGCGCCATCGGCTTGTTTAGCGATTTCGCCAGTTTCGACGACGAATTTCTTTCCTTCGAATTCTAATTCGAATACTCTTTTCATTCTTTTACCTCTTTTTCAAAATATATACGGATGTATTATAAACAAAATAAAACTCATTTCAAAGAGTTTTAAATATAAAAAAATCACCTTGCGGCGATTCTTTAGATTGATTCGTGATTATTTACGTAATCCGAGTTCAACGATGAGCTTTAAGTAAGCTTCACGATCAGTTCTGATGAGGTAGTCTAATAAACTACGACGTTGACCGACTAAGATGCTTAATGAACGTTTGCTAGAAGCATCGTTGTGGTTCGCTTTCATGTGAGCGGTTAAAGCTTTGATTTGTTCCGTTAAGAGAGCGACTTGCACTTGGACAGAGCCGGTATCTTTTTCGTTCTTACCGAACTTCTTAACGATTTCAGCCTTTCTTTCTTTTGATAAAGCCATGACTGTTCCTCCTTCTTTAATTCTTAACTATCTCCCGGGAAAACGTTGAGGATTCGTTAACCTGAGGGGTAGTCGCCGAAATATATGATATAGGTAATGCAATATTATTGCAAAAGTTTTTTTGCTTTTTGTTTATCTTTCGTTAATTGAGCCTTCAAATCTTCCATTGAATCAAACTTCTTTTCATCGCGGATATATTTGATAAAATCACACATGATAATTTTACCATACAATACACCATTAAAATCTATGACGTGAACTTCGATTAAAGGCTCTCTTAATGGATTGATTGTGGGATGAGTACCGACATTGATAATCGCTTTATATCTTTGTCCATATACATTCGCGTAACCGATATAGACACCTGATTTTGGATAGACATAATGGTATTCTAATTTTAGATTCGCGGTGGGGAAATCAATCTTTTGTCCGTTCTTCAATCCTTCCGTAACAATCCCACTAACACGATATGGTCTACCGAGCATTTCCATGACTTCTTCCATTTCACCTTCTTCGATTTTTGCTACGATATTTCGCGAAGAAATCTTCAAATTGCTGATATTTTCGAAGTCTTTGACCTTTACATTGAAGAATTGCTTGAGATAGGCAACATCTCCTTCTGCTCTCACACCAAACTTATAATCGGGTCCACAAACAATTTGATATGGGTTGATTTTTAATAATACTTTTTGGATGAATTCATCTTTAGTGGCATTTAAACTGATGCGGTTAAAATCCATCACGTAGAAATAGTCCACCGCCATCTCTTCAAATAGATCAGCTTTATCAGCGATAGATGTGAGACAAGAATCCACTAATTTATGTCCTAAGACAAAAGCGGGTGATTGACTAAAAGAAAGTATTCCTAATTTATAACCTTCTTTTTTGGCACTCAATATGAGTTTTTGATGACCTAAATGAACACCATCAAAGAACCCTAAACATAGGATTAAATCACCAACGGGTTTTAATTCATCACCTAGTTCAAATTGCACTATTTCCATAATCATTAATTCCTCGTTGGCAAATAAATTGACCATTGATGTATTTATAGATTGCAATCACCATATGGTTTTTATCCGCTACTAATACTATATCACGAGAGGCGGATAAATCCGAAGGGAAGGTAACCCCATGACTCGCTTTAATTGCTTGCTTGTCATCTAACACAATAACTTCTAAGCATTTAGAGACGATCTCATATGTATCGATGATTTTATCATCAGTAACTTCTGTAATATCGATTGCGTCTTCAATATTAAAAGGCCCAACTTTTGTTCTTCTTAAAGAAATAAGATGACCTAAATTATCTAATCTTTTAGCGATTTCTTCACCCAAAACTCTAATGTAAGTACCTTTAGAGACTTTTGCTCGAAAAGTAATTTCGTCTTTTTGTAGATCTAATAATTCAAGTTCATAGATATTGATGTCTCTAGCCGGTCTATCAACTTCAATGCCTTGAAAAGCTAGATACATTAGTTTTTCGCCTTTATATCTCACCGCTGAAACCATTGGTGGAATTTGTTTTTGTGGACCAATTAATTCTTTAAAAACTCTTAAAACATCTTCTTTGGTTGGTGTTTTTATCGGTTTTTCTTCCACTATTTCATTCGTATAGTCACCAGAGAGAGTTCTAGAACCGAGTTTTAATGTAGCGATATATTCTTTATCTAAACCTTCAAGACAAATATTTGTTTTGGTTGCTCTTCCTATGGAAACGAGCAATAAACCGGTGGCGAAAGGATCAAGTGTCCCACTATGGCCAACTTTCTTCTCATGTAAAAGATGGGATATCTTAGTAACGACATCTCTTGAGGTCCAATCGACCTTTTTATCTATAAGCAAATAACCGTTGTGACTTTTCATTTATCTTATTAGATAATATAATATTTTCCATCATGAAAGCAATTCGCACATTACTCGCATGCATAAGGAAAGCTGATCAAACTTATAACCTTATTAATAAAGGGGATAAGATTGTTATCGGCCTATCTGGTGGTAAAGATTCTTTAGCGTTATGTTATTGTTTAAATCTTTATCGCAAATTCTCACATACTGATTTTGTCATTCAGCCAGTTACTTTAGACTTAGGTTTTCCTGGTTTTAATCCCAAACCTTTAGAAGAATTCTGTGAATCCATCGGATTAAAATTAATTGTTTGTGATAGCAAAGAAGTCTTTCAAATTCTCACTATTCAACAAGAAAAACAAAAACTTAAGCATCTCCCTTGTTCGATTTGTTCCCGAATGAAAAAGGCAGCAATTAATAAAGTCGCTAATGAACTGGGATTCAATAAGGTAGCTTTTGCCCACCATGCTGATGACGCAGTCGAAACTTTGATTATGAACGAAATATACGGAGGAAGAATTGCTACTTTCTCACCAAAAATGCATTTAGAGAACGCTAATATCGATTTCATTCGTCCTTTCTTACTCGTTCACGAAAAGGATATTAAGACTTTTATTAAAGAAGAGAATATTTATGTGATGGGTTCTTCTTGCCCTGCCGATAAAACCACTACTAGAGAAGATGTTAAAACATTATTAAATAATTTATATCATCAATTCCCTAAAGCTAAAGAAAGCTTTTTGAATATGATTTCCAATTATGAGCAAGAAGATTTATGGGGAAATGAAATATATTACCAAATCAATAATGATGGTCTTTGTTTAAAACCTGTCGTCAAGCCAATCGATCAATGGCACGTCATCAACATTAGACAAATTGTCTTTAGAGATGAACAAGGCGTCTCATATTACGAAGATGAAATATTAGAAGAGGAACTAGAATCCAAAACTTATCTTTTATATAAAGATAATAAAGCAATTGGTACCTTCCGCTATCGAATTGTTAACGGCGAATATAAGATTGAGAGATTTGCCATTTTAAAAGAATACCGTGGTAAAGGATATGGATTACAGACACTTAATTATTTAGTCGATATGTTAGGGAAAGAATTTAATCCTTGCACGATAACTCTAAACGGACAAGAACAAGTCATTGAATTTTATAAAAAAGGTGGTTTTTCCCCGATTGGAGATACGTTCCAAGAAGCGGGAATCAACCACGTTAAAATGATTAAGATAATCAAATAAAGAGCTTATAGCTCTTTTTATTTTAATTTCAAGCCGACTTTAAAGGCATCAGCGACTTCTTCACCAACGACGTTGTACTTATTGAGTTCACCGTCGAAGCAAAGAGGTTCTAATTTTTTAATGTCGATTTTGCCATTTGTCAAAATACTTTCGTCAGCAGAAATATTAACAATTTGACCGACCAATGTGCCACCATCACCTAAGTCGCCATCTAAAGAAACCAAAGTGCATTCTAATGTTAGTGGGTATTCTTCAAATAATGGAGCGTTAACCTTCAAACTCTTAAAAGGATGTAAACCAGCCTTTTCTAATTTATGTGGTTCATTCTTTTTAGAAACTAGACCGACATAATCACTTGCTGCCACGGTTTTTCTAGTAGCAAAAGAGATAGTAAATGCTTTGCTCTTTCTAATATTATCAGTTGTTACATGACCGGATAAAGATACGGTTACTTGATTGTAATCATACATTCCACCCCATGCTGCGTTCATCGCATCTGCTTCACCATTTTCATCGTATGTTCCGATGATTAATACTGGCATTGGGTATAAAATACTTTTTACGCCTAAATCTTTTCTCATAATAAACTCCTAATATATTTGTAATTATCAATATAGTTAAAATAAAAGGTACATAGTACCTTATTTATTGTTTTTTAATAATTCATCGATTCTTGCTTCTCTTTTATAGCCTTCATCTAAAACGAAAGAGATTTCTGGAATTCTTCTGGTGTCCATCTTGCTTGCGAGCTCGCTACGAATGAAACCTTTGGAATGTTCCAAGACTTCCAATCCTTCCTTAATTTCTTCTTCTTTGATGAAGGAAACATAGACTTTAGCGTAAGAGAAGTCACTACTCACTTTGACTTCGGGAATCGTGACGAAACCAAGGTGAGGATTCTTGAGATCGAACTGAATAATTTCAGCGATGTTTTTGCGAATTAAGGTCGCAATTCTTTCTTGCTTATTCGCCATAATTATTTCGCCTCTTCGACCATTTCATAACCTTCAATGATGTCACCTTCTTTGACATCATTATAGTTTTCTAAGAGAATACCACATTCGAAACCTTTCTTGACTTCTTTAGCTTGGTCTTTTTCTCTTTGCAAGGATGCGATCTTGCCTTCATAGACGACAATACCATCACGGATTACTCTTATTGCAGAGGCGTTCTTAATAGAACCATCAACAATCATACATCCACAGATGGTGCCTAAACGGGAGACTTTAAATAATCTTCTGACTTCGGCTTGTCCAGTAACTTTCTCAACAAAAGTAGGTGCGAGCATACCTTTCATCGCTGCTTGGATTTCCTCGATTAAAGCGTAGATGATACGATGCAATCTAATTTCGATTTTCTCTTCTTCCGCTTTTGCTCTAGTTTTGGCGTCTGGTCTAACGTTGAAACCATAGATGATGGCGTGAGAGGCACTGGCTAATAAGACATCACTTTCAGTGATGGCGCCACTAGTAGCACGGACAATATTAATCTTAATTTCATCATTAGATAATTTCTCTAAAGAACTCTTCACGGCTTCGGCACTACCGGTGCTATCAGCTTTAATGATGAGATTTAAGTTTTGCATATTGCCTTCTTTAGCTTTGTTGAATAAATCTTCTAAGCTGGCTGCGCTACTCTTATTAAGTTCTTTTGCATCTTTAATTTGTTTACGTTTCATCGCGATTTCTCTAGCTTCTTGTTCAGTAGGGAATGCCATAAAACGATCACCAGCTTGAGGAACTTCCGCTAAACCGATAACAGCCACTGGTGTACTAGGTGTGGCCACTTGAAGAATCTTCTTAAATTCATTAGTCATTCTTCTGGCTTTACCATACCCTGTACCAACTACTAAATAGTCACCTTCACGTAAGGAGCCGTTTTGGACTAATAAAGTAGCTTTTGGACCTTCATTCTTATCGAGTTTGGCCTCTAATACTGTACCTAATGCATAACGATCAGGGTTAGCTTTTAATTCTGACATTTCCGCGACGGTTAAAATCGCTTCTAATAAACCATCGATATTAATTTTCTGCTTAGCAGAAATCTCGACAGAAACCACATCTCCACCAAAGTCTTCTACGACGATATTATGGGCTAATAGTTCGTTTTTTACACGAGATGGATCAGCACCCGGCTTATCAATTTTATTGATAGCGACGATAATAGGCACTTTGGCGGCCTTTGCGTGGTCGATGGCTTCAATTGTTTGAGGCATCACGCCATCGTCGGCAGCGACGACCAAAACGACGATATCGGTGACACTAGCACCTCTAGAACGCATCGCGGTAAAGGCTTCATGCCCGGGAGTGTCGATAAAGGTAATCTTTTGACCATCGATTTCTTTTTGATAAGCACCGATTTCTTGGCTGATTCCACCGACTTCACCGGCGACTAGATTGGAATTTCTAATCGCGTCGATTAAAGTGGTTTTACCATGGTCAACGTGACCCATGATAGTCACGACTGCGGGACGAGGTTTTAATTTAGAGGGGTCATCTTTAATTTCCACCTCTTCGAAGTTTTCGGCAGCGACGATTTTCTTCTTTTCGAAGTCGTAGCCGAATTCTAAACACACAGTACCGATGAGTTCATCATCTAATATGGTGTTGATAGTAATCATTTTTCCTTGTAAGAAAAGGAATTTGATAATGTCACCAACAGGGACATTGAGGGATTTGGATAGTTCACCAACAGTGATAGCGCCTGTATAAATAAAGACACCACCATTAACTTTGGTACGAACTTTATCGGTCGTTACTTTTGTGGAGACATTAGCTTCACGATTGTAACTTGGCTTATTGAATTTCTTTCCCATATTAACACCTTCTTTCTTACTAATTTTGCTCAAAGAGCAAGTGATGATTAATTATTAACGATCATCATCGTCGTAGTAATCATCGTAATCGTCGTAATCGACATCTTCATCGTAATCGTCTTCTTCGGCTTTATTGTCTTCTTCTTCCATTTCACGAAGTTCTTCTTCGGTATAGATGGACATTCTAGCAGCGCCGGAAGTATCGAGAGCGCCTTTGGAGTTCTCTTCTTCATCATCGGATTTTTTCTTCTTGTTGAAGCGACGATTATTCTTATTAGCTTGTTTGCTACTTTCTTCGGATAAGGATTTTTCCAAATCTTCAAGAGAAGTTGTAGTTTTAACTTCTTTCTTTTCTTCGACTGGTTGTTCTTCTTTAGAAGATTCTTCAACAACTGGTTCAGCTTTAGGAGCTTCTTCTTTGATGGTAGCGATTTCTTCTTTTTCACTAACTTCTTCGAGAGCTTCTTGAAGTTCTTCGTTCTTATCTTCATCAGCATAGACTCTTTGTTGAGGAGCGACATAACCTTCTGGTAATCCAGGAAGTGTAGAGATTGATTCTTCGCTGCTTCTCACTTGAGCGGCGGCTCTTTCGTAAGCGGCCTTGGCTTCGAGTTCTTTTTGAAGGGCTTGTAATTCTTCTAAGGTTTGATATTCTAAGCCTTCTTCAGCAGCGTCTGTTTCTGTTTTAACATCAATATTGTAACCGGTTAATTTAACGGCTAAACGAGCGTTGACACCTTTTCTACCGATAGCGACGGATAAAGAATCATCTGCGACGATAGCGATGGCAGATTTCTTTTCTTCATCGACGATAATACCGGTAATACGTGCGGGTTTAAGAGATTCCATAATATATAAACCAGCAATTTCGCTATAACCGATGATATCGATTTTTTCTTTAGTGTTACCATTTCCTAATTGACCGACGATCTTTTGGATACGGGAACCATTAGGACCGATACATGCACCAGCAGGATCTAAGTTAGGATCTTTTGTATAAACCGCGACTTTACTTCTTTCACCAGCTTCACGAGCAATGGCTTTAATTTCGATGGTGCCATCATAGATTTCGTGGATTTCTTCAGTGAATAAGCATTTTAAGAAACCTTCACTAGCACGGGAAACCATGATTTGTGCACCTTTGGTGCCACTATTGACGTCACTAACGAATAATTTGATCGGATCGCCTGCGCTGAATCTTTCATCGCCAATCATTTGTTTATGAGGGAGATAAACACTGGTTTTGCCAACGTTAATGGATAAACCTCTTTCATCTGCTCTTTCCACACGACCTGTGATCATGGTGCCAATTTTATCTTTGAATGCTTCATATAAAACATCTTTTTCCGCTTCAGCGAATTTTTGCTTGAAGATGCTCTTCACACTCATGGCGATAGCTTTAGTTAAATCATCGGGTGAGGAAGGAATGATGAAATCATCACCAACTTTGTATTTTTTGGTTTTGTCTAATGCATTAGCGTCTTCCACACTAATTTCTAAGAAATCGTCTTCCATAACTTCTTCGACGACTTTCTTCACTTGATACATTTCGATTGTATCGGTGTCAGGATCGATGTTCACGAAGACGTTATTATCTTCTTCTGTGGCACCGATTTGCTTTTTGTAGCCTTTCACCATCGCTTCTTTTAAAGCGTTGAGAACTGCTTCTTTACTAATTCCTTTACTAGCTTCAATCTCTTCAAGAGCTAAGAGGAATTGTTTACCGTTAATAGCCATAAAATAAATTCTCCTTAAAATTTAATTGCTAAACGAATTTTTGATATATTTGATTTTTGTATATCAACTGTTTTAGTTCTAGTTTTTTGGCGGTATTCGACGATGATATTATCTTCGCCAACGGTGACTAGAGTACCTTCATAAATATTTTCTCCGTTAATCGGATTGATGAGGTGGACATGGATATAGGAATTGATATAAGAGGGAAGTTGTTCAATCTTTAATGGTTTCTCCGCGCCTAATGAGGAGATATCTAATGTATAAGCATCCTCAATCGGTGATAATTCATCGAGATAATCATTTAAGACATGACTTAATTCCACAATCGCATTCATATCGATAGGTTTGACACGATCCACGACAATGGAGAGTATTTTGTCACCCTTTTCCACCTTCTGAGTCACGCTGATTAAGTCGTAACCTAAGGAGGAAACTTTCTCTTTTAATAATCCTTCTAAATCCATGGTTCTCCTTTCCCTTAAAAACAAAGAGTGGCCTCCCGGTCACTCTTGTTAAAGAGTATGAGCATCTTGCGATGCATAAAGAATATATCATTAATATATTTAACGCGCAATATAATTTTATAAATTATTTATAGAAGAGATTTAAAAAGCGACCTTTATGGCCGCTAATTATTATTTGTATTGATTGACGGTGAAGGATCCATCACGGCAGAGAACTGTTTTTGTTCCTGCTTGGGCTAACCAGTTAGTGCCTCGAGAAATCTTTAACCATTCAGATTTCGTTCCTTTGAATTCTAATTTTCTTAATTTTGGACAATTGAAGAAGGCATTAGAACCAATACGTTTGATACTTCTTGGAAGGGTCATCTCTTTGAGATTTAAGCAGTTGGAGAAGGCACCGACACCGATGGATGTCACACCATCTGCCACACTAGCACTTTCCACATAAACATTTTGTGCGTATTTATGGCCGCCGACATTGACGACATTTCTTAAGACTCTGCCACCATTTTCTTGAGCGCGATATGTGTATTCCACATCTTCGACAAATTCGACATCTTCTTTATAGAATCTCTTTCTTAATGTGGTCATATAAACGAGCCAAATTAAGATGAATAATCCTAATGCTGTTCCCGCAAAGCAGTAATTTTGCCAGAATTTATAAGCGTAGGAATTGGTTTCTGTAGAAGCTCCGATAATATTAAGAGCTTGCTTCATGGAATAACCATTATAGTAACCTAATCTCCAAGTATCTAATAAGAACATGCCGGCACTTAAAGCGAAGAAGAACGCTAATGTGGGGAGAGCTTTGTTATTGCGTAAGCGACCTCTGAAAATAATGATGAAGCCTAATAAGACTAAGATGACTGAGAATAAGCTCATTAATAAATACCAGCCCGCTAAAGCATAGACATTTTCTAATGATAGATAATAAGCCATCGAATTATCTCTGATAGAAGCGGAAATATGTGCGTTATCGATGATGAATCTGACACCTTCACTATTTCTGGTGAAGAGGTATTTCATCAAATCCATCGTGTTCATTAAATAGGAACCACTGACATATTCCGTATCCGACGCGGCTACGACGTTAATTTTGAACCATGACCATGGAGCAAATAAATAAAAGAGGGGAACTGCTATTGTCAATAAGCAAAGAATACCGATTAAAATTGAACCGATACTGTGGCGTTTAATGATCTTGAGATCGCCAATAATGTTTACATTTTCCATAATACCTAAATTATATTTAATACTTTAATAAATATAAAGTTATTTTTAATATAAGCCACAAAAAAGCCAGATTTTCGTCTGGCATTTTATGTTATTGATCCAAGAAGGAATAATCGTAATCGAAGATGTTGGGTCTATTTTCGTTAGGATCGTCAACATCGTCGATGAATGATTTTAATGATGTGGAAATATCATCGATTTCTAAACGATATTCAGATTTATTGTCTTCTCTTAAGAGGAAGAGATTGAATTGTCTAGAATAATAATAAGTGAATTGGTTATTCTCTTGATAGACTTCTACAGGCATACCATTGAGGAAGTCATTTCTGATAAGTTTAGCACCATTGAGTTCAGTGACATCAAAGATGTCATAAGCCATATTCCATGATAAGACATCATCGACATCTTTCACGTTTTCTTCCACTGCCACTTCTTGCCAATCTTCTTCAGCATAGTAGTCTCTTGTATATTTCTTATAACTACCATTTTCGTATTTGTAGAATTTGGCTTGTTCTGTAGATAAATCCTGGTAATAGAGATAGACATTCTTACCGATGATTTCTAAATAGGAATATCCCATTTCTTCTTTAGCTTTTCTTTCACCGTGGAAGTATTTAATCGCGATTTTATCAGGGAAGGAGACTTTCCATTTTCCATCGATATCATCATATTCGGTGATTTCTTTAACTTCTGGAAGCTCAGGTAAATCAAATCCCTCCTCGATATTTAATGTGACCGCGTCTAATTGGATGGTTTCTCTAAAGTCCGCGCCTTCATCTGTACAGGTGATAGACATGGTCATTCCATATTCTTTATCGACATAAGCTTTGTAATTATGTTCTTTTTTAGAATCGTAAGCATATTTGAATGTATAAACATTACAATCTCTTTCTAAGAACTTATCATCATCCATTTTTTCGAATTTCGTATCGATATTATATAAAGCAAACACTAAACTAGAATTCGCATATAAAGTGTCATAGACATCTTTTTTGAAAGATACTGTATATTCATAATCAAAATTATTGTTTAGTAAGAAGAAATGAGTATAGGTATCGGTTTTTTCTAAAGCGATACCATCGTTAATTTGCTCGTTGTTAGATCTAGTGAAGAAAGATTTATTATCTTTCTCGAAAGCATTAATATAATAATTCTCTCCGAATTCTGTGAAATCGTAATTGACGCAATAGCCTTTATCTTTAGCGAGTTTTCTCACTTTGGCAATCGCATCTTTACGAGAGATTACTAAACCATTGTTACTTCCCTTTTGACAAGCGCATAAAGAGAATGTCGCGGCTAATAATAGAGTTAAATTTTTGATGTTTTTCATAACAATACCTCTTTTCTTATTATATTTTTATTTCAATGGCTAATACACCATATTTTTCGATATCTTCTAGTTTATAATATTTTAACATGTCATCGGGATTTTCTGTTTCATCTATTTTGTATCCTAATCTCGTTTTATCGTAGTGCTTATATAATTCGTGGAAAGATATAAAATTGCTAACTGAGACGACCTCGACCATCAACTGTTTTCCACTTTTGTTATTAGCGAAAATAATTTGATCGCCAGGTCTAATATTTTCTCTTCCTTTAGAACATAAGCGCATTTCGATATCCTTTTGTCCACTTTTAATTAGGGCAAAAGGTTCTTCTGCGAGATTCATGTGATAAATCATTTGTTATTCTTCTCGATTTGTAATTTGTTAATCGCTAAGTCAAATCCTAATTCCGCACTCTTTTGGAGCCAGAATAAAGCTTTCTCTGAATCTTTAGGAACACTAATGCCATTCTCATAATAGATGGCTAAATTGTACATGGATTTAGCGTCATCATTATTCGCCCCTTGTTGATACCAATAGAAGGACTTAGCTTGATCCTTTTTCACGCCTTCTCCTTTTGAGAACATGACACCTAAGAAATAATAGCAAGCTTTCTCTCCTTCGCTGGCACCTTGATAGAAATAAGCAAAGGCTTCATCTAAATTCTTTTCTCCACCATAACCGTTATAGGAATAATAGCCTAATCGATGGTAGATACCTTTTTCACCGAGTTCTAAAGCTTTGAGATAATACTCTTTGGCTTTTTCATAATCTTGAGCAGTGCCAAAGGCGTGTTCATAGAAATAAGCGAGTAATAATGTGGCTTTTCCATAATTCATGTCCGCGCTTTCTTTGACGAGATTGAAAGCTTGAGGATATTGCTTATTGCGATAATAGAATAATCCGATATTGTACTTAGCTTTGATGTCACCATGTAAAGCCGCTAATTCATAAAATTGTCTAGCTTTCAGTAAATCTTTAGTACAGCCAATACCTCTTTCGTAATAGTATCCGAGTTTTCTCTCTCCTTCTGGGTAGGAATAAAGAGTGCTTTTATGGACATATTTAAAAGCCTTGTCTTCCTCATTGATGCTGCGGTAATGGTCAGCGATTTTTATCATCGCTTTCACATCGCTTTGATCAGCCTTGGTAATGAGTGTGTTGAGTTCTTGTTCAGTTAGCATAATAAATCACCTCAATAATACCATACCATGGATATATCAATATTGTAAATAAAAAAATAAATTATTTTTTTAATATTATTATTTATAACCTTTTTTTCATTTACTTTTGCCATATCGTTTTTAAAAGAAAAAGTAGCGAAACCGCTACTCTTTGAATAACTCCTTAAGATTAGTAATTCTTAAATATTTAGGGGAATCTTGATATTCGTTATTTCTATCTAATAAGATGGCATCAATACCCGCTCTTTCAGCGCATAAAGCATCATTTAAGGCGTCGCCCACATAGACCACATCTTCTTTATTAGGATTACCTATTTTCTTCAATGCTTGAAGGAGAGGATCTGGGTCTGGTTTGAAATGTTCATATTCTTCATGACCGATATAGATGCGGAATAATTTATCATCAACGCCCATGACTTTTAAGACATCCTTCACGTGACTAACATTATTGCTAGTTACTATACCAGCGTAGATATTATGGTCTTTAATATATTGGAAGATTTCTTGTGATTCTGGATAGAAATGATTTCTCTTTAAAGTCTCGGGAAAATCGAGAGATGCGCGAATATATTCGCAAAAATCAGGCCATTTATCCGGATTTGCGCCTATTTTTTGATATCCTTCATCTAATGGAATACGAGAAAATAAGGCGGTATCTTTTGGGTCAAATTTACACCCTACATGCTCATATGAAACGGTAAAGACATATGCTAAAGACGGCATAGTATCTAATACCGTGCCGTCGAAATCAAATAAATAATACTTATACTTTTTGATCATTCTTGAATCTTTTCGATTGTTGTGCCTAAAGGCATGATAACAAGTCTAGCAAACTTGAATAATTGTAAGCCAGCAGGGATGCCGATGATAGTCACACAGCATAGCGCACCAGCGATAAATATTATGACAGCGCTTTCCCAACCAGCGAGGATTAACCAGATAATATTAAGAGCTAATTTAAAACCATTGAGCTTAGTAAAATCCGGTTTAAAGCCGAAAGGCCAAAAGGCCAAACGGGCGAATTTGAAGTATTGAATTCCCACAGGGATAAATAAGATGGTCACGCAGCAAATAACGCCGACGATGCCAAATATGATAGCGAGTTCCCAACCGACTAAGATAAGCCAGAATAAGTTACCCACTACTTTGATGTATTTTTGCCCTGTTGATTTGCTAATGGGGATAGCGATAAGAAGGATGAGAATGATAATTCCTACCGCAACAAATACAGGAATTAGATTTTTAATATCAAAATCTTGCATAATTAAAACTTTTTATTTATAAAGGAACGATTATTGAAGGTCATTAATCTCTTCAGCATCTTTGCTGGATTCTTGTTGTTCTTGTGCTACTTTTAAAGCTTTTTGTTCTTCTTTTTCTTTATCCACCCACTCTGGATGATCAGCAGGATTTGGACCTTGTGTGATGGTGAGTTGTGGATATGGAACAGTAATTGCGTTCTCATTTAAGAACATATAGATATCACGTTTCATGTCTCTAGTATTTTGGAAACGATCTTCTTCTTTAACTTTTGCGATGACTTTCAAAATAACCGCGGAATCACCGAGTTCTTCAACGCCTTTATAATAAGGACCTTCGACGATGGTTGGGATTCTTTCTTTCATATCTTTTAATCTCTCGATTAATAATGTTTCAGTTCTCTTGAGATTTTCTTCGTAAGGAATAGCGATTTCCACAACTGATAAGGATAAGGAATTGGTTAAATTAACCATTGATGTAATGGCGCTATTAGAGATGACTTTGATGTTGCCACCAGCATCTTCTAATTTGGTGTTCTTTAAACCGATTTCGGTAATTGTACCACGGAAATCATCGACGACAACGATATCGCCGACTTCAAAGGCGCTATCAGCGACGAGGAAAATACCAGCGATAATATCTTGGATAAGAGATTGGCAACCTAAGCCTATGATAAGAGTTAAGATACCAATACTCGCTAAGATCTTATCTGTCTCAACGCCCCACTTCTTTAATCCCACGAAGATGGCGATGACGATAGCCACCCATTTGATTAAAGATTTCACTAAGGATGTGATTGTCGCAGCCTTTTTGTTTCTGAACTTCAAGTATTTGAAGATCAAATTCAATAGAGCGATGATTAAGGCTAAGACGCCGATAACCGCGAGTGTGTAGATGATTTTATCACCATTGTCTTTAAACCAATTGCCTAAGGCGACAAAACCATTACCACCTTCGTAAATTGGTTTACCTTGGAAGATATAGTCCCATAATAAGATGACTAATAATGCGACCACACCAAGAGTCCATAAGATGATGTTGGTCACAATTGTCTTTGTGGGAATCTTCTTCCTTTCTTCTTTCTTTGCTGACATAATTCGTTCCTCCTTTTATGTCTTTTTATTAATATTAAACGGATAAATCCGTATTAATTAAATTTCCATCACCATGAAGGTTGTGGTATCTAAAACGACGAAATCAAGTAATATCATCGGTACAGGGTTACCATATTCATGTTCACTACCTGGATTCTCAGCGTTATATTTATCAATATCGCTTTCTAGATCGGAATAGCAGGAAATTTCCGCGATATAAACACCGCCTAAATTGAAGGCATATTCTAAATCTCCGCCAAGTGTACATGGTTTATTAGCTAATGCTTTTTCAGGATTATCTTCGTTATAACACCATCCACTTGATGCCCAGGAGCCTTTTTGTCCATCTTCATCAGAGTTATATAAATCAATTGTGAAATCTGTATAATGGGAATCATCTTCTAAAGAAATGAAACCGCGATAAGAATATGTATCAGTGCTTGTGTTGTGGACTTTTTGAATAAATATTGTGTTATAAGCAATGCTGAAACCACCATCATAGACAAAACTTTCATCTTCATATAATAGGCTTGCTTCGGAATCGGATGAGCCGACAGGAAAACCATATAATTTGATATCGAAAGGACTATCGGTATTTTCATCAAGGAAATCCCACAACAGGCTATTATTATCAGCGTTATTAGGAACAAGAATTCCATCGATTAAATTCAAATCTATGGTAACTTGCTCTGAATTGAGAGAGCTGGTCAAGGTTGTAGAGAAGTTTTCCCACGCAAAGATGTTTGTGGATTCAGGCACGATATTAACATCGTGTTCAAAGTATCTGGAATCGATTTCGAAATCTAAACCGGTAATTATTTCTTGGAAATAACCATCTTTACGGATACGGAAGAAATTAATTTCTTGCTCACGTAAAGTAATATCGACATATGATGGTTCTGGTTGATCTGGATGTTCTGCGACATAAGCGGCGATATCTTCTGCTTTTCTCGATTCGCAAAGCACTTCGACGAGATAACTGCCTTCTGGACTTAAAGCGCCGAATTCAATATTAATTTCTTGTACTGTATTAGGATAATCAAAATCGGTTGAAGAGAATGATGAATCGGCTTTGGTGCCACCGACATATTCATAGAAATTCATGTAATAATTGGAATAATCTGTCGTATCTTCAGTCAAACTTACATATGTAAAGTATCTTGGATCAGTAGAATTTGTTGATTCATACGCTCTTATATAAATTTGATCATCACTTGTATAGTCTTTTTCTTGAATAGCTGCAAGATTTAATGGCTCTTCGAATAAGACGTCTTCTTTTTCTTCAAGGCTATGTTCTTCTTCAAAATATCTAGCGATCAATCTGAAGCGATAAGTTCCATTAGGATCAATATCGTTGAGATAAACTTTTTCTCTTAAATAAGGATTTTCGATTTCGTAATGTGCAAGAGGTTCTTCATCCGCGTAATGAATATTGCCATAGCTACCACTTGTGTATTCAAAAACTTGTAGATAATAACCTGTATATTTCTCATCGGTAACCACATCATCAAAGGAGACAAAATAATTGAGGTCACCAAATGGGTCTAAATCTTTTTCAAAATTAATACTTCCTTGAATTTCTGGAGTTGCTGGAAGAGTGATGATAGACATTTTGCCTTCTTCGGAACCATCAAAATCAATCTCTTCTCTATCTAAATCCAAAAACTTATTCGCATACATTTTTAATGTATATTCAGTTTCCGGTACGAGATTTTCAAAAGTATGTTCGTTTAATCCTAGAGTATCTATTCTAATTTGTTCTAGGAAATCACTATAGGATTCACAAGTTAATTCGATGGTAATGTTGCATTCGCCTTCTTCTGGCTCACCATCATAAAATTTTTCTTCATCATTACCGAGACCAAAAGAGATGGAGAAAGATGTCTCACCAACATCATAAGCATCAACGAATCTAATTTTAGGTGTTTCTATTAGGAATTCATTTATGACGATACCACCACCAGCGATAACCACGACTGCTGTTGTAGTGACGGCCGCAACGGTAGCAACTGTACTGCCTGCTGTAGCGGCGGTTGCCGTTGTTGTAGAGGCTTCTGCTACTTGTTCCGCATTTTCTTGTGAGAAACTAGTTTTCTTTGAGCCTTTTAAGCGTTTGAAATGAGTGTTGACTTCCTCACCAGCATAGTTTCTTGCATTTAATTCATTATTTGTATCATGTTTATAAACAAAAAGGCTATTTCTCATCGCCTCGTTATTTTCTTTGTTGTAATTGAAAAATTCTTCAGAAATATTATCTTCGGAATAACGATTGAAATTGTTTCCAGCCTTTTTCGCCATGATATCTAATTATATTTTATTTTATTAAGCGCGTGTATATAAAAGTTTAAGCGAACAAAATAGCGATTAACGCCATAAGTTCTTCATGTGAGATAAAACCATCAATCTCATATAAATATGGTCCGCAATATTGTCTAATTCTATTACCATCGATTTCGGCGATGTAATTACCGCAGTATCTTCTGATTTTATTGCCACTTACTTCGAGAAGATAGTTACCGCAATATTGTCTAATGCGATCACCATTAATCTCATATAAGTAATTACCACAATATCTTCTCACTTTGTCACCGCTTATTTCATATAAGTAGTTGCCACAGTATTCTCTGATTTTGCCACCGGTAATTTCTAGGATGTAATTACCACAATATCTTCTTACTCTTGCCATATGTTTTATCTCCTAAAATAAATCCGCTAATAAATTAGCAACATTTTCTAATAATTCTTTTTCTTGTGATCCAAACCTATTAAGTATTGGTGCGTCAATATCAATAACAGCTTTCACTTCATTATCTTTTAATATAGGAACCACTATCTCGCTTTTAGATTTGCTAGAACAAGCGATATGACCAACAAATTGATTGACATCAGGAACGATGATAGTTTCTTTCTTTAAAGCGGAAGTGCCGCATACACCTTTTCCAAAAGGTATTTTTGTACACGCGACTTCTCCTTGAAAAGGACCGAGATAAAGAACGTTATCTTTTGCTAAATAAAAGCCTGCCCAATTGAGATTATCCAAAGTGAATAATATCGCAGATACATTGGCGAGATTGCTCACTAAAGGTAAGGATTTATCAACAATATTTTCAATTTGTGAATAAATTGTTTTCATAGAAAAATTATAGTGAAAAGAATAAGGCTGTGCAACTATATGAAACTTTGTTTCAGAAAATAGAGCAAGAAAAAACGCCACATTGTGGCGCTATTCCTTTTATCTATGATTATTTAATAATTGAATGGAAATGGCTTTGGTTTCAGTTTCTAAACGAGATAGATATTCGTTGATTCGGTCATTGTTACCAGAGAAAGCCACTTGGAATGTGCATTGGACTGCTTTCGTGCCATCAACTTCTTCTAAATCGGTTGATAAACCATGGATGACACAATCAAATTCTTTAGAAACGGTCAATATTTTTTCAATAACTGGTGTATTGGTAGGAACCGTTAAGATAATGACGGGATTCTTGGTATTGATCTTTTTTTCCACTTTCTTGAAAGATGTTAAGACTAATAAGATAACGAGGGTAGAAATAATGGCGATGATAAAATTGAAAGAACCACAAGCGATACCGATAGCCATGACAATCCAAATGGTTCCAGCAGTTGTTAAACCTTTAACGCCACTATTACGATGGATAATGGCCCCAGCGCCTAAGAAACCGACACCGGTTATGATTTGAGCAGCTAAACGAGCGACATCTCTTTTTTCTGCGAACATTTGTGGGAAACCATAGATGGAGATAATCATGATGATACAAGAACCGACACCGACTAATAAGTGAGTTCTTAAACCAGCACTTCTGCCTCTCCACTCTCTTTCGATACCGACAGCACCGCAGAGAATAACGGATAATATGATAGCAATAACAACTAATATGAGGTTACCAACAGGCCATTCATTAACAACCCAATTGTTGAGTAATTCCGCTAACTTTTGATCTAAAGTTGTCATATGCATTCCTCCTTTTTTGAAAAATAAGAATCTTTTTTGCAAGACGTTATATATTATCTATTTTTTTCTAAAATAGCAATATGCTTAAACTTTCTTTATTAATTTTATAACTTGAAATACTAAATTCCGTTTTTACAATTAAAACCTAGTTTTTCGGAATTTTCTCTTACAAATGTTATGCTTTATATGTCAAAGGTAATTAACTATTAACCAAGAATATGAAATCAATAATTAAACAAGTGACTAATAACGCAAATAAGACAAATGATAAAGCAGCTTTGAAATAAAGCTTTCTATTTATCGTTTTAATTCCTCTAATCAATGACATAACTCCAAGAAAGCCACTGAGAAACATAAATATAAGAAGCGGCATGATTCTGGTGATACCAGAAGTGTTTCCTACAGCATTTATTATCCAAAGGGCAATAGAACAACCGATTAACGCTAATGGGACTGGTAAAAACTGTTTGACTGGTTGTTCATGTATAGAAAGTCTTGCTCCTTTAACCTTAGCGTTAGCGTTAGTTTTAGGAGGCTCTTGATTAGCAACCGGTTTTTCTTCAACTGGTTGAGGAGTTACTTTTTCTTCAACTAATTCTTCTACTTTAGTTCCACATTTTGGGCAGAATAAGGCGTCATCATTCATTGGTGCGCCACATTTAGTGCAGTATTTCATAAACTATTCTCCTCTCACCCAATGGTAGGCGCCATCACTATTTTGGAAATTTCCACAGCCTTTAATCGTGTAAGTGAAAGTTCCTCCCACAGTACCAAAGTTTTTAATCTCGTGCTTTAGTATTTCAATAATTAGTTTGGAACCCTGAATTTTATAAGTGCCAGACATATAGTTATCAGGAGCAAAATCACTGGCTGAAGCATTATCATTGACGCGGCTAGAATAACAGGCCGTGCCATCAGATTTAATTAACCATGCAGTATAGACCACTTGGACAACCCCGCCACCACTGCGTAGTTCATTTTCTACATAATAACCATATTTGAAACAGCTAGCGCCACCTTCACCAGTCATTCCACCAACCAGGCATCCTAAACCTACAATTGAAATAGCTAATGATCCCGCCAAGGAAATAATAATCCAAATTGGAGGTTTACCAGTTGGATGCTTTTTCGCCCAAATGATAAAGAAAGCAATTAATCCACCGGCACCAAGAACGGTAAAGGAAATACCAATTCCAAGAGCGGCATTACCACTATTTGTGGTAGAAGACTTAGATGGTGTTGTACTTCCTCCGCCACCTCCTTGATTTTCCTTATAATTTACTTGAATAACTGGTCTGACGCCAATTTTAGGATCATCCATTAAGCACTGAGAATAAGCAACTTTTGCCCAGCAAACTTGAATTCTATCGATATCGCTAGATAAAGTGCTTAACCAATAACCAGCGTTAAGATAAGGAAGGCCAACGCCATGATTATAAGCACTATGACTGGTGAGATTTTTTAAAATAGCATAATCGCTGGCTTGTTTTAGATTCTTGTCTTCATAACTATCTAAATCGACATCATCTTTTTCAGGAATATCAATTTGAACTTTTGTCAATCCTTCAAAACCATATGCAAGATATTTGAGATCGTCGTTAGAAAAAGACATTTCCTTGAAATTATTATTTAAATAATTAAATAAAGAGGAATGCCAATAATCGACATGTTCAGCAAGACTTTGATTATATATTTCTCTATCTAAAATATTTGCGGAAATGAGAAAAGCTGTATCCTTATCATCTTTGCTTATCTTTAAAAGCTGCCATTCAATAGTATTAAATTCAATGACAACGTTACTTTGGCCATTATAACTGTTTATTTCATCACCATTTGATAATATACGACCACTCGAACCTTCAGTATCAACTATGGCATTTTCAATGATTGCATACCTTTTGTTATGGTAAGTGTAATATTTATTGCCACCTGTTGTTGTCGTTACAACCCCGTTGGTTTTTATATCATCCGCAGAAACGGTTGTCACAATATTTTGCGGATATTCACCTAATCTAACTATGCCATTTTCATCGAATTTGACATATTCAGTACTTGCCGCTTCTGCTTTTTGAACACCGCTCTTAAATGAAGCGGATAAAAAACCTATTCCTAAAGCGATAGCGAATATACCAAAAAAGAATAATCCTCGCGTTTTTTTCATAAATATTCCTCTATGAACAAATTCCTTTGTCTAACTAGAGTATGGCATATATGCATACACAAAGAAACATTTTTTTAGATTATATCAAAATAAAATAAAAATTCTGACACTTTCGTATCAGAATCGAACATGCTAGATGAGCCCCTTGTCCAATTCGAACACGATGCGTGCAATGTTCGTTTTTTAACTCAATTTTGCGTACGGCTAATGGAGTAAAGAAAAAGACCTTTATTTTAAGGTCTATTTCTATATATGGTGATTTATTCTTGGAACATCGCTGTGGATAAATATCTTTCACCAGTGTCTGGCAAGATTGCCACAATTGTTTTGCCGGCATTTTCTTCTCTTTGCGCTAATTTGATAGCCGCTTTAATAGCAGCGCCGCTAGAAATACCAACTAACAATCCTTCTGTTCTTGCGGATTCTTTGCCCATTTCCATCGCTTCTTCATTACCGATTGTGATAATTTCATCATAGATGGATGTATCTAGTGTTTGAGGAACAAATCCCGCACCGATACCTTGAATCTTATGTGGACCTGGTGTGCCTTTAGATAAAACTGGGGAAGTTTCTGGTTCAACCGCCACTACTTTAATGCTTGGTTTGTTTTCTTTTAAATATTTACCTGTACCCGATAAAGTACCGCCTGTACCTACGCCGGCTACTAGGTAGTCAATATTACCATCTAAATCTTTGAAGATTTCTGGACCAGTTGTTAAATAGTGGATATTTGGGTTAGCCATATTGGTGAACTGTGAAGGAATAAAGGAATTAGGAATTTCTTTAGCGAGTTCTTCCGCTTTTGCAATTGCGCCTTTCATGCCTTTGCTGCCTTCGGTTAACACTAGTTCCGCACCATAAGCTTTTAAAAGATTTCTTCTTTCAATAGACATTGTTTCTGGCATAGTAAGAATAATCTTTAATCCTTTAGAAGCGGCCACCATAGATAAGCCAATACCAGTATTACCCGATGTTGGTTCCACTAAAACTGTATCTTTATTGATTAAGCCTTCTTTTTCGGCTTTTTCAATCATGGCTTTAGCAATACGATCTTTAACACTGCCACCTGGATTAAAATACTCAACTTTAGCAATAATTCTTGCTTTTAAGTTATATTTGCTTTCTAAATTTGAGAGTTCCACTAATGGGGTGTTACCAATAGTGTCGATTATTTTTTGATAAACTTTCATTTGTTTTTTCCTCTTTTAACTATTCCTATATGTTTAATAGGTTTACAATATTATAACTCTTTGCTATAATGGTGTCAACGAGGCAACTCTATGAATAAAAAAGTATTAACTATGCAAGATATATCCTGCTATGGACAGTGCTCTATTACCGTCGCGCTTCCTATTATAAGTGCGTGGGGATATGAGACCGCAATTCTACCATCTGCGATATTATCAACTCACACTAGTGGCTTTAAAAATTTCACTGTCCATGATTTAAGTAATGAAATACCTAAGATTATTAATCACTGGAAAAGCGAAGGTATTAAGTACGATGCATTTTATGTTGGCTATCTAGGCGAAACATCTCATGTTGATTTAGCTATTCAAGTTAAAAATGAATTATTAAATAAAGGGGGCTACTTTGTTTTAGATCCTGTCATGGGCGATAACGGCAAACTCTATCCCGCTTTTAATGATGATTATGTCAAAGCCATTAGAAGATTAATTAAAGAAGCTGATATTATTCTTCCTAATTTAACTGAAGCATGTTTCTTAACCGGTATTGAATATAAAGAAGAGTATGATGAATCATATATTAAAAATGTGATTAATAAACTCTTAGAATTAGGCGCTAAAAAGATTGCCTTAACTGGCATTGCTTATCAAAAAGAAATGACAGGTGTCGTTATTTATGATGAAAATGGCTATCAACACTTTACCCATAGAAGGATTAATAAGTCCTATCATGGAACAGGTGATGTTTATGCCTCGACATTCCTTGGTGCTTATTTAAGCAATAATGATTTATTAAAATCCACTAAGATTGCCGCAAAGTTTGTAGTCAAAGCAATTGAAAATACACTAGACGATCCAAATCATAACTATAGTGTTAAATTTGAGCCATTATTAGTGGACTTTATTAAGGGGAATATTTAATTATGAAACTATCTTCTAAAACTATTACCGCCATTAAGATGTTCATCGATTTAGGTGAACACTATGAAGATGGCTATATCTCTTTAGTGGATATCGCCAATCGAAAAGAATTATCCAAGAAATTCTTAGAGCAAATTGTGCCGTTATATAAGGCTAGTGGCCTATTACTTGGTACAAGAGGCAACCAAGGTGGGTATCGTTTAGCTAAATCCCCTAACGAAGTCACTTTAAAAGATATTATCTATGTATCTGAAATTGGACTAGGAAAAGAAAATGTTGGCTACGCCCCTATTGATGATTTCTTAAATCAAATAGATAAACATTTAGAAATCTATTTAGAAAAGAAAACATTAGCCAATCTAGTTGAATCGGCGAAAGAATCTTATTCAAACGATTATATCATTTAAAAAGAGCCTGTTGGCTCTTTTGCTTTATTCATCTGTACCGCCTTCAATGAGGAGCTTTGATGTTTAGACGTATCAAGTAAGTACTGAAGATAATTTACATACCACCAGTTAACATCGGCGTAGTCTTCGTGTTTATCTAAGGCACCATGCTTATGGGCTGTAATATAAATTCTCATTCTGTTGATGGAATGAATCCAGTCCTCAAATCCATGTTCATCTTTTCTAAAAATAAAGTTCTTCATGTGTCCATAAACCACATAAGAAAAAGGACTATTCAAGTCCTGTTTCGATTCTAGTCAGTTTTGATTTAGTCTAAAAAGTTTTCTAATTCAGGTAAGTTACATTACCAAACATAGAAAAATCATGCTTGTCCAAATAGATTTGAGAAATTAATATCACCTAAAATTCTATAGAAAACATCATCGTATTTAAATCTATCAGCAGCATAAATATAGAGTTTCGAAGATAATTTTAATCCATCATCAATATAAAATTCTGGCATATTATCATCCATTGGGTTGTCTCCCCACTCAACAAACTCAAGTTTATCTAGATAATTTACCAATACGCCCTCCGTGTCTTCTTCGCTTCTATAGGCATAGCAATCATCTGTTCCGTATGTAATAAATGAATAGCATTCTTGATATGGGTTATCAATTCTTGTTGTTCCGGGTATCTTTTCAATGTGATAAGCAAAATTACTCGATAATGAATCGTCTCCTGAAGTAAATCCATTATATATCTTCATGTCATATTTATTTTCACCACTAAAGAAAGTGATTGTGTTAAATCCACCACCCGTTATTTGGTGCGCATTAGTTTCTGAAATCATCACTTTGGATAGTAACAAGTTATAGACATTAGAAATATCGTTTCTATCAGTTGTATATTTTACAAAATCAAATGATCCAGGAGCCACTCCTATGGCACCTTGTTGTAATCTAACTTTGTCAACATCATCTAACGATAGATTTTTGGCCCATGGGAAAATGTCAGGCATATCAGCTCGATATTTATCGTATTTATCAGATTCATTATCACAAACAAATTTGATTATTGATTTGAATTCTTTATACGTGAAGTTTAAATCAAAAGTTCCAATTTTTGTAAAATGAGCAATATAGCAGTCTGCATCTTTATCATAATAAAAGTCACCGTATCTTGTGCTATGCATTGTTGTTTCGTTATAAAAATATGTTGACCATTCATCATCAAAAACAACATTATCGCCAATATCAATAACTTCATTATTTGTTGAACTGACAATAGGTCTTACACGGAAATGATAATATTTAAGAGTATTAACATAAAATACAGTTTCATTATTCATTGCTTCATTTGGACACTCAAAGGTCTCTCCACGATGCAAAAGAACTAGTTTTCCACGAACGCCAGTAATTGTGTCAGTTGATGTATGACTTTTATTGTTGGCATTTGTGCAAGAAGACAAAGAAGCAATCGCTAATAAAGTCGAAATTAAAAAAGTTGTTTGTCTCATAACTATTTTCTAACAACATTTTACATCTATAAAAATCTTTTAAAAACCACTATTTCTAGTGAGTCTTATCATTTTTGCTTTAATACTATGTATTACTTGCTTTCTATATCTATTAACGTGAATTACTTGCCTTATAAAATGATATGGGGTTCCCATAGGTATGAGATGGGGTACCTATAGGTCTTGAGGTGGTTCACCATAGGTCATCAGAAAGCATCAGTTTTTGATGCAAAATACACTCATAATAGGCTAAAAAATGCAAAAAATGGCAAAAAATGGCACAAAAAAAGGACTTTGTGGTGCAAAATCCTTATTTTATCGATGTGCCATCCTTGTACAATTTTGATACAAGTGAATTTTTTTGAGGTCGAGTTAATTTTTTAGGCGCCAAAGTGAATTTATTCAAATCGAGAAATAATTTTCTTTCTTTTTAATAGCTTTTCATTTTGTGTTAAGAAGGATTTTTTACGACATTTTATGAGCGTTTCTCTTCCTTCATCTGTCCTTGTATAAACTACCTCGAATGGTCCAACTCTTCCTTTTAGATTATCAGAGAAAAGTTCCACCATTTCTTTTCTTTGGCTAATGATTGATGGGCAAGAATATGATTGCTCGTAGTTACGGAGTCCTCTTTTTTTCATAATTAATAAGTACTTAGGATTATCAATTGGAGACAGCATTTCAGTGATGGCCTGATTGAAAACACTTTGTTCATAGATGCTTGCATCTATTATCTGGACTCCAAAACAGATTTCATTCCCTCTCACTCTTATTGATGCTCTATGACTTATCTTTTCAACATCTTGTAATGTTTTAAGTAGTGCTTTTGCAAGATGAGTCATGTTTTTCTTTGGTGAAGAGTGAGCGATTATTTTATTGATAACTTTTCCAAATATAAAAGTGAAAACAAAAAATGAAATGGCAGCTACAATAATTCCAAGCAATAAATATCCACCATTTTCAGGTTTCGTGGTCAATAGAGTAATTAAAAGGCGTGAGAAGAAATAGCCGGAGGCGGCTGATCCACCAAGTGAAATCAAAATACCAACCATATTGATATAGGTAAATGGCTTTATGACTTTTTCTTCAGGCACTTCAATTTCTTCAGCTAATTTGAAGTTATATTTAATAGAACTCTCCCATTTATTCTTTGTATCGTCTCTCATCTTCGCTCTTGCTAACATTACAGTGTTGATAATTTCAACACCACTTTTATTAAACGGAGGATGAATAGCGGTTATCCTATCGATTCCACTTTCAATTTCCCCTGTGTCATAATTTGGACCAACAAAACAATCAAATCTTCTTTGAAGAGTATCGTAATCATATGAATCGATTTGATTGAAATCAGTATCTTTCTTAATGGCCAAAGATTTAAGTAACTTTTCTTCAAATATGTATTCAGGTTCTAGAGTTACTAAGTGCCATATATTAGCGACTTTATTTGGGTTATTTTTATCAATTCGAATGGCTCTACCTCTCATTTGATTGGAGAGCATAAAACTACCAACAAAACTTGCAAGGATCAAAGTGTTGATATAAGGTGAATCCCAGCCTTCTCCAAGAAGAGCTTTGGTACCAATAATAATGTTGATTACGCCCTTTTCAAATAGTGTAGAAACAACATCCACCTTGTCTTTGTTCTTCATTGAAGAAAAGCTAATTTCTGAATAAATGGTTTCGCCTATTTTAGAAGCCTTAAATTTGTATCCTTTTAGGTACTCTTTACATTCTGTTGGAAGAATAATGAGATTGCCAGAAAGAACGCCCATCTTATAATTAGGATTTGATTTTGCCAAAACTTCAAATATGGTCACAACACTGATATATAACGGTGTATTTCCAGAAAACAAATCTTTAACAGTTTCTTTTTTGATGTAGTCGGTCAAGATGAGCATTCTTAAATCTCTATCAAGATTTTCGCTCTCTTTCTCGGTGATTTTTGCAATGCTATTAAGTTTTCCAACCGAACTGATTAACTTGTGTTTAGTGTTATCTTTTAAGGAGAAATTAACTTTCCCTCTTTCGATTGTTGAATGTTTTCTTAAAATCTTTAAGATAAGCTCTTTCTTTTCTTCGCTTAATATTGCTTCTTCATCAAGCAAAAATTGATACGCTCTTTCGTAGAAAACAGGGTTAGGAGCTGGAAGAAGCTTTTTAGTGGTTAACGATTTAGTAATCTTGACATCAATTTCGATTGAAAGCGAATGCAAAAGGATTAATAAAGCAATATATGATTTGGTGTTTTCAAAAAGAACCTCTTTCTCAGTTTTATATTTATTTAAGATAAATTCATAGACACCATGATAAATATCTAGTTCCCTCAATTCTTGAATGCATAAAAGAACTTTGTTTTTATATTCAGAAAACGCAACAGTTTCTTCTTTTGTTGGATAGTTGAAATAAACATAGTCTTGATGCGGGCAAAGAGTTCCTTCTTTCACTAATTCTGGAACAAATATTTCTTCATCAATTGGGCCGCATACTTTTTCATATCTTTGCCATTCTGTTCTTCCAGCGTCATAAGGAGGAGTTGCGGTTAAGGCAATGATTTTGACATCATCTCCTAATTGTTCAATAAACTTCTCAAGAGATTTTTGCCATTCGTTTTGTAAATGATGCGCCTCATCTAAGCAAATTGTTTTAACTTTGTATTTTCTAACCAATTCAAAAATATCCAAGTCTGAATAATCGATTACTACATCATCTTCTTCCAAAGGAAGTTTGTTCATAATTGAATGAAGAGCTTGATATGTGATTGAATTGATAAGTGTTATCTCATGTAAGTCATATGAGAAATAGTCATCGATGTTTTCATCTTTATCCAAGAAACTATCGTTAAATCTATCGCCCCACTGATATTTAATTGTAGTTGTTGGGGATAAAATGATTGTTGGAGCATTTAACTTTTTGATGAGTTCCAATCCTAAAATTGTTTTCCCGCTTCCAGGAGCGGCAACAATATTGATTTTTCCATTCAAAAGATATTTATCAGAGTTATCTAACACTCTTTGTTGATAATTTCTAAATGTACCCTTAAACGAAACTTTATCGAATGTTTTCATATTCGATATCGATTATATCATAATTTGTTTTATTTTAATTTGAATTCATCTCTAATAATGCTATTGCGCGGTAAAGAATATTTAACAGCTAACTTAACTTCAATAAGCTCATACATCCTATTTGATAAAGAGCCATCAATATAAAAGCCTTTAAATATTGTCATTGAAGTTACATAGTCATGAATTCTTTGCCTATAATTTTTTAAATCCATAATCACCCTCCTATATAATTCCGCTATTTCCTCTCTTTGAGAGAATAAGCAAATCTTTCTAAAAAAGAGCAAACTTGTTTTTAATTAGAGCAAAGATGATTACAAATAGAGCAATATTGAAAAAATGTATCGTTTCTGTACATTCATTCTTGTTCAATTTTGATACAATAAACCAAAAAAGTGCGATTAAATCGCATAAAAAAAGATTGATAGCAAGTATCAATCGTTCTGAGCGTTAATGGAATAGTTTGCCTTCTTTAATACAATGTCCCTCAAAGAACCAATTTTGTCCCTGAGCATCTTTTAAAGTGGCTGTTTTGTCCCTCTATAGTTTTAATATGGCGGGCATTTCTTCGCCTTCTTTATACCATTGTGGTTGCTCCACAATAGAATTTAAAACTTATTGTTTTGTTAATTAGTGGTTCATTCTTTTTAAGAAAGAAATAATTCTTTCTTTTTCTGGTTGATCAAAGAAATCAATAGCGTTCCTATCTTCTAGTACTTTTCCTTCGTCGATAAAAACAATGCGATTAGAGACTTCTTTAGCAAATTGCATTTCATGAGTGACAATAATCATAGTCAGCCCGGTTTTTGCTAAATCTCTCATGACATCTAGCACTTCGCATACCATTTCAGGATCTAATGCTGAAGTTGGTTCATCAAATAATAGGCATTCTGGGTTCATCGCTAAAGCACGAGCGATTGCCACTCTTTGTTTTTGTCCGCCTGAGAGTTGGTTTGGACGAGCATTAATATATTGAGTCATGCCCACTGCTTTCAAGTATTTTAAAGCGTTATTTTTTGCAGTTGTTTTATCTTTTTTTAAAACCGTTATTTGTCCAATCATACAATTTTTCAAAACATTCATATTTTCAAATAGATTGAATGATTGAAAGACCATCCCAACTTCAGTAGCTAATTGTTCTTTGCCAATTTCCCCTTTAATCGCACTTTTTCCTTTGATTAAAATGTCTCCACTTGTTGGTTCTTCTAATAAGTTAATACATCTTAATAAAGTTGATTTACCAGAACCGCTGCTACCGATAATAGAAACAACTTCACCCTTGTTAAATGAAATAGTTATATCTTTTAAAACATCATGATCACCAAAAGATTTTGAAAGATTGTTAATTTGGATAAATGGAATGGACATATTAACTAGCCTCCTCATTCAGTTCTCCGATAGCGTTACTCCCATACAAAGAATAATGCTTCTTTCCAGCAATTTTCTTTTCAATAAATTTGATAATTCGAGTAACTATAAATGTCAAAATGAAATAGATGACACAGCCCACTAAATAAACTGGGAAATTCTTATAAGTCATCTTCACTGTCACGCTCATCACAAAATATAATTCAGTGACACCGATAACATTTAAGACAGATGTATCTTTAATATTAATAACAAACTCATTAGAAACCGCTGGTAAGATTGTCTTCATAACTTGTGGAATAATTACCTGTGTCATTGTTTGGAAATGATTCATACCTAATGCATGGGCAGCTTCAAATTGACCTTTATCAATACCGATAATGCCACCTCTAACAATTTCTGCAATATAGGCTCCTGTGTTAATGGAAACAATCACAATTGCTGAAGGAATAAGAGGGAGGGTTGTCCCTTGCATCATGAAAGCATATCCCCAATAGATGACCACCGCTTGAACCATCATTGGTGTTCCTCTAAAAACTTCAATATAAGCAGATAAGATAAAATTGATTACCTTTTGTAAAACAAAGATTGCTTTATTCTTGCTATAAGGAATGGTTCTAATAATACCTATGACTAAACCAAAGATTAGTCCGATTAAAGTGGCTACTAAAGATATGATTAAAGTCCAAGCAACACCTAGCAAGAAATCTTGCCAATAATTGGCAATTATATATCCAACATCATTAAAGAAATTCATAACTATTTACAAATGGTTAATGCGGTTGGTTCTTCAGCGATATATCCATCAATGCTACCGGCTTCTAAAGCGATTCTCATTGCTGTAAAATCGTTAAGGTTTTCCACTACTGTTAAGTTCTTTGTTTGTGCTTTTAAAGCATCGAGGTGGAACGTTCCAGGTTGAGCAGCAATCTTCACATCGGCTTGATCAATTTCTTGTAAAGAGTTGCAATTCAATAATTTATTACCTTTGCGAGTAATGACTACCAAGTTAGATTGATAATAGTTCGCACTGAAATCGATTTCTTGCAATCTCTCTTCAGTTGGAGACATACCAGCAATAATTGCTGTAATAGCACCACTATTAACTGCAGGCAACAATGCATCCCATTCATAAGCATAGATTTCTAACTTCATATGTAAGGCACTCGCCACTTGAGCGGCAATTTGAACATCGTAACCATTAGCATATTTACCAGAGATATTAGCAATTGGTTGAGCACCGTTCGAATCATTTTTTTGTGTCCAGTTGAATGGTTCATAAGCGCATTCCATACCAACTTTTAATACTCCGCCTGTAACATCAGAGTAATCCGCTCTTGTAACATATGTGGCTTTATTATCGACTCTTAAGGCCACCATATCAGTCATCAACTCACTCCAATATGATGGGGTTAAAGTAGATAAAAATGCATCCATGTCTGCTTTTAACGTGGATCCTTTCTTTAATCCAATGGCGATAGCGGTGTCACCATCATCGGTAACGAAACCACTACTATTGTTTTGTAAACGGACATAATCAAATTCCACTTGTTGTCCATTGCAAGCGGCAAGAACTAGTATTGAGGCAACTAGTAAACCCATTTTCATATTTTTCATTTTTCTAAAGCCCCTTTCGCTATTAATGAAAAAATAAGCGCGGGGCGCTTATTAATTACTACTCTAAATTGTAATCTTAATAGCGCCTCTACTTAAGTAGGAGTGTTATAAGTGTTTCCTATAACCCCACGATATTAATATGCCTATTAATATCGTTCGGCGACGATTACCTTTCAACTAGCTTAATAACGAATGCCTTCTCAGCTAGATTACTATTTTACGTCGCAACCTCTATTTCTCTTTCACTATGAAAGATGTAATTATTATTAAAAAACATTGATTTATTGTCAATATTTTCTCGCGTTATTTTCTAATAATGTATAGGTTTTGATACAAAAAAAGCACTTTGTGGGTACAAAATGCTAATTTTCGTCTAATGGTGCCTCCTGCCAGAATCGAACTAGCAATAGATCCTTACCATGGATCCGTTATACCACTTAACTAAGGAGGCATATGCGCTTTTCAGCGGTATTTATCTTATAACATATTAAATATATAGACAAGAAAAAATGTTATTCTTCCACTAAAGAACCCATTAAGTCATAAACAAAGGCTTGTTCAATCTTGACTTTAACTTTTTGGCCTTCTTCTAGTTCCTTATTAGAAGTGAAATATATTTTTCCATCTACATCATCAGGAGCATTCCAATAACTTCTTAATAAATAATTATTATTTTCTAAGCCCACGACTAAGCCTTCCATTATTTCACCAATATGCTTCTTATTTTTGCCATAAGAAATATGTTGTTGAGCTTTCATGACTTTTTCTAGTCTCTTTTGCTTTGTATCTTCATCTATTTGATTTGAGAAATCGTACGATCTTGTACCTTCTTCGCGAGAATAGGTAAACGCTCCTAAATGATCAAATTTGACTTCTTTCATAAATTCGATGAGATTATCAACATCTTCTTCAGTTTCACCTGGGAAACCCACCATAACAGTGGTTCTAAGGATAGCGTTAGGCACTCTATCTTTGATTTTGTTGAAGAGATTTCTTAAGAGGTTTTTATCTCCTCTTCTATTCATATCTTTAAGAATGTGATCCTCGCTGTGTTGGATAGGAATATCAAAATATGGTGTTAACCTCTTTTCTTTAGCGATTAATTCGATTAAATCATCGGTAATTTCGTCTGGATATAAATATAATAAACGGATATATTCTAATCCTTGAATTTGCAATAATCCTATGAGTAAGGAAACGATATTTTCGCCATTTTTAAGGTCGATTCCGTATTTAGTAGTGTCTTGTTCTAAAACGATAATTTCTTTTATTCCTTTGTCAGCTAAAACGTTAGCCTCGTGAAGAATTTCAGCGTATGGTCTAGAGACAAAATGACCGCGAATTAAAGGTATCGCACAATAGGTACAGCAGTTATCACAACCTTCACCAATTTTTAAATATGCGGAATATATTCCTGTTGAAATAACGCGGAAATTATCATTCAAACCACCATTATTTCGAAGATTTTGATCAATTTCTTTAAATTTCGCATTGAATTTATCATAGTCGCGAATAGGTATAAATGTGACTTCCGGTAATTCTTTTTTTAATTCTTCTTCATATCTTTGGGCTAAACAACCTGTAGCCACTACCGGTTTGTTATAAGAAAGCATTTCTAAGATGGTGTTAATGGACTCTCTTTTGCTTGATTCAATAAAACCACAAGTATTAACAATGATGACGTCGCTATCTTCAATACTATTGGTGATTTGATATCCATCATATCTTAAAAGGCCGAGGATATTTTCACTATCCACTAAATTTTTCGCACAACCTAAAGAAACTAAACCTACTTTTAACATAAATAATTATTCCGTTCTCAATGCCACGACAGGATCTTGAGAGGATGCTTTTAAGGCTGGAATTAAACCCGACATCACGTTCAAGAAAATAGATACACCAATCATAATTAACGCTGTTGGAATAGTTAGGATTGCCATATTACCAACACCGAATTGCATAATTGATAAATTGAATATTAGCGCTAATAAATATGTGGTAGCTATACCGAATATACCACTAGCGGTACCGATGATTAAACATTCAGCAATAAATAGACGAGAAACATCTTTCTTTCTTCCACCGAGAGAACGAATAACACCGATTTCCTTCACACGTTCCATCGTGGAAATGTAAGTGATAACCGCAATCATGAAACAAGAAACTACTAAAGATAGAGATGTAAAAGCCACTAAAGCAATAGTAATTGCGGTAATTAATGTATTTATAACATTAACAATAATCTCAATAGTGTCGGTATAGGAAAGTTCCATACGGTCTTCAAACTGTAAAGTTTTACCACTTGGGAGATCAATTGGTTTTTCTTCATTCCAAGTATCTAAATATTTAGTGATTTTCTTTTTGGCACTAAAGTTCTTTGGGTAGATTGAAACTGATTGTGGAAGGTCATCAAAATCATACATATGCAATGGATTACCGGTGAGTTTTGCAGCCAATCCACTTAAAGAACGTAAGTAAGCTCTATCAACATCTGTATTGCTCGTAGAACCAAGAATAGAGAACATAGAAGATAAGGAAGAATTGAAGTCAGTATTCAAGGCTTTCGCATAACCAGGAACATCGTAAATTAAGTTCTTATCACCATTCTTAAAGGAAGTATAGTTGTAGGTTACGTAAGCAGTATACGTTTGATCGGCTTCTTCATTGGAACCAATATATGATTTTAAGTCATTTACGATAGCAGATTCCATCGCATCTCTCATCATCATTTGACGCATTTCTTTGGGATAATAAACACCGCGATCAAGGCATCCAAAATTGACACTCTTTTTCTTCTTGGCGATACCGGCAATTTTAACTGGTGTGCCAACCCAATTTTCAGTGTCAGCTTCAGCGGGATACATAAAACCAGTGACAGCGCTATTTTTGGATGTATAGTTAACGGTTTGAGAACCATCACCCATTCCGATATCCACTTCAGTAGCGTTAAGGAAATTAATTTGGAATTTAACTGTATCAACTGCTATATTCCATTCGCCTAAAAAGACATTTTCTTCATCTAATGGAAGGTCATCTTTACGATAAGCAGTTGTCTTCATGGAGATCATATCATCTATGACGATTGTGCAATTTAAAGTCTTGTTTTCGGTTTCGGAAGAGACGTGAGATAAATTGAAAACAATCTTATGGTTTCCGGGATAATGGAGTTCTGTCAAGTCGACTTCCAAACCGAATTCTGCGGTAGCGATTTCAAAACTCTTTTTAGAATCACCCCAAGTTTGAGAATGGGGATAATACATTAATTCTTTGTTGACGATATCATCGATTTTATATTTTTGAGGATATGGATATTTATCATCAAGAATTTCCATTCTTTGTTTCTTTTCATCTTCGCTTAAAGATTCATCATCACGAATTTCTTGCATTTTGATGGCTTTACGGGCGATATTTAAAAATTCTCTTTCATTATAGAATCCCATTTGGGCGTAGATTAAATCGGTTAATGTTTGATTTTCATCAACCACTAAAAGAATTTCGTTTTCTTTTTCTGGGAAACGGGAATTAGTGCCTACTAAATCATATTGCGATAAGATGTAATCTTTCTCACCGGGGATTTGTTTCATAAAATCAGTAAATAAATCAACGTACATCGCATACATGCCGAAGCCTTCGACAGTTCTTAATTCATCGATATACATTTGAGTTAAACCATTGAGGGACATATATTTGTATTCACTCTCATCACCCTCGGGTTCTCTCTGCCATTTTGCAAAGATATTATTGGTCATATCTAAGCCGTATTCTTCACTGATTGCTGCGACCGCATCGCTTGGCATATTATGGACAAATTCCAATAAATCATCATTGATATCATTGGTCTTAATCTTAGTAAAATCGTTGTATTTCTCCATTAAATAGCTAATCATGGAGTCTAAACCGATTTCTGTGCGAATATCGAATTTAGAGATTTCTTTATTATTCATATTAGCTAAACCAGTTAATAGAGAAGTCATATCCACTGATTGTTCAGAGATTTCGACTGGATATCGAGAAAGCATATCATCTTGCATATGGTCAACATAATTATTAACACCATGAGAAACCGCTAAGACGGAAGAGACACCAATGATACCAATTGAACCAGCAATCGTTACTAAGATTGTTCTCTTTAATTTGCTCATTAAATTAAAGAAAGATAAACCGGTCGCTGTTGTAAACGACATTGAGGTTTTTTCTTTATTACCTTTATTGACTTTTTTATTCTCTAAAGCAACCGCTAATTCTTCAGCGGTTTCACCATCATAAGGATTATCATCACCAGTGATTAAACCATCTTTCATCGTCACGATACGATTCGCGTAATCATGGGCTAAATCAGGGTTATGAGTAACCATAACAACAAGACGATCACTTGCCACTTCTTTAAGAAGATCCATGATTTGGATACTGGTTTCACTATCCAATGCACCTGTTGGTTCATCCGCTAATAAGATTTCGGGATTATTGACTAAAGCTCTCGCAATAGCGACTCTTTGCATTTGGCCACCAGATAATTGGTTAGGCTTTTTCTTTTCCATTCCTTCAAGACCGACAGTCTTTAAAGCGTCCATCGCTCTTTGCTTTCTCTCTTCTTTAGAAACACCGGAAATAGTTAAAGCTAATTCAACGTTACTTAAAATCGATTGGTGGCCAATTAAGTTATAAGATTGGAAGACAAAACCGATGGAGTGGTTACGATAAGTATCCCAATCTCTATCGGTATAATCTTGAGTAGATTTACCTTCAATGATAAGGTCACCTGTTGTATATCTATCGAGACCACCAATGATATTTAATAATGTGGTTTTACCACATCCAGAGGCACCTAAAATGGCGACGAATTCATTACGTCGGAAATTAATTGTTAAACCCTTTAAAGCGTGTACAGTTGGTACACCTTTCGTGACATAATCTTTGGTAATTTCTCTTAATTTCAACATACTAGTGGCCTCCTTATTTATAAATAAGTCAGTCAATAGTTTATAGGAAAAGATTTAATAAGTAAAATCAAATGTATCAAAAATTTTTATTTTTGACACAAGCAAGCTTTTTAGACACTAAAATAAAAAACCCACGATATCTTGTAAAGTGGGTTAATATTTAGAAATAATCTCTTTGATTTTTTCTTGATATTTCTGATCCGTTTCTGGTTTCTCAATTTCGATTCGTTTGATCATCCTGGCTCTTAAGAACATAAAAAGAACTGAAGCGAATAAACATAATATTGCCGGCACTGCTAGAACACCAAAATAAAGTAATAAATTGAAGTTCTCTTTATTTAAGACAAAGAGGACTAAAAACACTGTAAATAAAATAATAGCAATGGCTGGAAAAATAAATGTAGGGAGCATTGATCCAATTTTATATTTAGGATACGTTTCTTCTAGCTTCTTTAATTCCTCTATATATTTAGGAGAATCGTCGCGAGAAAATCTAATTTTGATGCGCTTACCGATGTATTGCCTTTCCTCACATTTATATAAAAATAACTCATGTTTCTCTAAAACACATTTTTCGTTAACTGAATCTGTATAAACAACTTTTTCTTCCATAATCTCTATTATTTTACCGAATAAATACCACTATTACCAATTTGATATTTTTTGTTACACTTGTAACTGAAATTATAAAAGGTATAATTTAAGTAATGACAAATAGAAATCACACAAAACAATATATCTTATTAGCCCTTTTTGCTTTAATGCAAAAAATGGACTATGAAGAGATATCAGTAAAAGATATATGCGCTAGAGCAGGTGTTTCTCGTATGTCTTTTTATCGCTATTACAGCACTAAAGATGATATTTTCATCAATTATTGCGATGAAAGATTTGAAGAATTTTATGAAATCACCAAGCAAAAGCAAGTTACTACTCTTAAAGATTATACATTAGAGACATTCCGCTTTATTCAAAGATACACCAAACAAATCAAAGTATTGATCGAAGCACATAGAGAATTCATGCTTCTTGAACAAATTAATAGTTATGCTCGTTATATAATAAGGAATTTAAAGAGCGATTTCCGACCCGAGTTAAGAGATAATGCCTTATTCTGTTATTTCCTCGCAGGTGGCCTATATAACGCGGCTATCCATATGGTAACAGGTGAATTCAAGCAAACACCGGAAGAATTAAACGAAAACTTATATAAGATGTTAGAAAATAAAAATGGATGATTAATCATCCATTTCTTTTGTTGTTTTATCAAACGATTCCTTCATTTGGCTGACAACTTTTTTTAATTTTTTCTTTTTAGGAGCAGGTACATCGTCCTTAATGCCTCTTAATTTCTTTTGTTCTTTAAGGGCGACGAGAACTTGCTCAGGACTTGCTTTTTCTTTTTCCTTTTCATCTTCACTATTGATTGTTACTTGGGTATAAGGAATGAGAATATTATTCTTTTTAAACATTAAATAGAATTCACGTTTTAAATCTCTTGTGACTTGGAAACGATTATCTTCACTAACGAAACAAATAACTAGGAAATCAACAGAGGATGCACTGATGGAATCAATGCCTTTATACCAGGGTCCTTCTAAGATATTTGGGATTTTTTCTTTGAGTTTTTCAATCTCTTCAATAATGAGCGCTTCCACTCTTTCAACATCTTCGTTATAAGACACAGATAATGTTACTGAAGCTATGCTTCTCATTCTCGACATATTGACAACTGTCGATATCGAACTATTGGTAATTGACTTGATATTTCCTCCGAAATCTTGGAGCTTTGTGGTCTTTAAACCGACTTCGACAATTGTCCCTCTAAATCCATCGATAATGACGGTATCGCCAACACCAAAATAATCATCAAAAACAATGAATAAACCAGAGACGATATCCTGAATTAAAGATTGGCAGCCTAAGCCAATAACCAGTGTTAGAACGCCGACACCAGCGACAATGCCGATAACATCTACACCCCAATAAACGAGAATTACACATATCGCGATGATGATAACTAAATATTTAATTAATGACCTCACTAATGAGGATACAGTTTTTGCTTTTCTTGATTTGTTATCAAATAAGTGGGTAATAAAATTACCGAGGAAGATTAAAACAAAGGAAACGACGATAACGATAGCCGTTACTAACCATGATATCGAGGAATTGATCACATTATTCCAAAGACGGACATAACCATTTGGCACTCCTTCCCCAAATAATCTATTGGCAAAGTCATCTCCAAACACTCTTCTGCCATCCATGACTAGGAATAACAATACTAAAGCGCCGACGAATATAATCGCCGCAATGATAAATAAGACTTTTTGGAAAGCAGTTTTTCTAGACCACCAATTACTTTTTTTCACTTCTGTCATTAAATAATTCCTCCTTTATTAAAGTTTACAATCTCTATAGTTCTTCGATAATCGAAATTATTTGAGAACGTCACATAGAACTTACATTTATCTCCTTCTCGGAAATCTTTAAATGTTCCTTCATATTTTTTGGTTTCTGTGCAATCTTGATCAACGATCATAACATCGTTAACATCGATAAAATAATGAACTTTATATTTTCTTTCATTTGTTATAAAAAATGAGTAATGAAATTCACCATTTGCAACTTCATAAGTGTTATCACTAATCTTTGGGGGATTAATAATAAAACCATTCGCTAATAAGCCGCCCACTTTCATAGCCGCAGCGGTTGTTAATATAGTGATTCCTGTAATACCTATAACTTTTCCCACTTTTTTCTTTTTGGAATATTCTGTCCCCATCTTATCTTGGTAGAGCAAGGTCGCGGTTAGTTCATCGCTAGTTTCCTTATTATTCGTCACGTTAGAAAAAGTAATATTTGTGTTGTTATATGTTAAGTCGTTAAATTCACCCTTCATATGTTAATTATTATTTAATATTTACTTCTTGGCAAACTTAATATTTTGCCATTTTTTAATATTAGACCTTCTTTTTCCATTTTGCTCACCAGTCGAGACAATGTTTCTCTCGATAAATAGAGTTCATTAGCTAAAGAGGTAATGGATTGATATCTATATGGTTGCTTCTCTTTAAGAAAATATATCAATCTCTCTTCAGCAGAACTTAATGATAAAAGTTTAATTTTAAAATTCAATGTCTTAGAGAAATCGGCTTGTAAAGAAAGATAAGTTTCTAAAAAAGATTTATTGTTTTCTAATAAAATTAGAAGATTATCTTTATTTATCATCCAAACTTCAGAATCTAATGTGGCAATAACATTCCCTCTATATCTTCTATCGCTAGAAAAAAGTAGGTTGTTACCAAAAAGATGTCCCGGCTTAATCTCGTTATAGATGATTTCCATTCCCGATAATGAATAAGAAATAATCTTGATTAATCCAGTTTTTACTATCCCGATCTTTTCACAAATGTCTTCTTCGTGAAAAAGGATTTGCCCCTTTTTAACGTGGACTATCTCGAATAGTTTTTGGTCTTTTGTAGTTAATAAATTAAAAATATCCATAATGTGATTCAAATCACACTTTATTATACATTATTTATTTATAATCTCAATGCGAGGTAAATAAAAAATGAAAAAACAATTATTACTATTAATCCCAGCCTTATTATTAGCGGGCTGCCAACAAACTAGAAAAGACACTGAAAAAGATGTCGACACATCAAACTTAAAAATTGTTTGTCCTACAGGCGCACCGGCATTTGCTTTCTATAATTATGCGAAAAATGCAAATTTTGAAACTAACTCAGTTCCCTCTAATATCGTCGCGATGCTCAGTGAATCTAGCAATAAAGATGTTGTTGTTATTGATACAGTGAGTGGCATCAAAGCTATCAATAATGGCGCTCCCTATAAATTAGCGGCCACTATTACCTTTGGTAACTTCTTCATCGCGGGTACCGGTCATGATGATAATGAATCAATGGATTCCACCGATAAAATCGTTTTATTTGGTGAACACCAAACACCAGATTTAATATTCCACTATTTATATGGCAACTCTTATGATTCCGCGATTGAATACGTCGGCAATGTCCAAGATGCTGCTAAATGTTTAATCAGCAAAAAGAACGCTGTTACAGGAAGCGATATCGATTATGTTTTTGTCGCTCAACCAGTTTTATATAACGCTCTACAAAAGAATACTGATGCTTATAAATTCATCGATATTCAAGATGCCTATGGACAAAAATCAGAAGGCAAGAGCATGATTCAAGCTTCTATCTTCATCAAAAATAGTGTTGAAGAAGATGTTGGCCATAAATTCTTAGATGAATTATCTAGTGATATCACCACTCTTCTTGATAATCCAGAAACTCTTATGAACACAATAGGAAAGGAAAATAAAGAAGAGATGACTGCTTTATATGGTGTGGCTCCTGAAATTGCTACCGCTGTTTTAAATGATAACAATGGTTTAGGTTTGAATTTCTCCAGTGCTGCTCCCAATAAAGACAATATTGATAGTTTTATTTCCTTATTCTCTTTACCAGTAACTGATGAAAAGATTTATTTCTAATAAATACGTTTTAACAATCTTAGGTTGTTTCCTTTTCTTAGCGATTTGGATCATCATCTCCTTGGCGGTCAATGACACGAAGATGATATTTCCTGATCCTCTATCAACAGTGAAGGAAACTTTTCGCATACTATCAACCAGCTACGTTTATAAATGCATAGGATGGACAATGCTCAGAATGGTGATAGGCTTTAGTGCTTCTTTTATCCTGGCTTTATTATTCGGTGTTTTAGCGGGTCACTTTAAATGGTTAAAAACCTTGCTAAACCCCATTATTATCGCTTTAAAAAGTATTCCTACTGCCGCATTAGTATTTCTCTTTTTAGTCATAATTGGAGCGAGATATGCACCGATATTTATCGTTATACTAATATCTTTTCCAATATTATATGAGGCCATCAGTGCAGGTATCGCCAATGTCCCTAATGAACTAATAGAAGCCAGTTTAGTGGATGGGGCTAAATGGTATGATTTAGCTTTTAAGATGAGACTTCCACTATCCATTCCTTATATCTTGGTCGGTATTGCCTCTTCTTTCGCTCTCTCCTTCAAAATTGAGATTATGGCGGAAATTATTACAGGCGATACGAGAAACGGTCTAGGAAGCGCTATTTCGGCAGCACAAAAAAGTGACCCTTCTAATATGGTCACTATCTTTGCCTATAGTTTAATCGCTATAGTGTTTATTCTTTTAATCACAATTATTGAAGATATTGTTTCTAAAAGTTTTAAGCGGAAATATTAACTCTACCAAATATAAGGCAAGCCTTGATATTCTAGGAAGTTAGAGGCATTATTAATCGCCATTGATGTTGCTTGATAAATAATCGTAATAATTGAAGCATAATCTTCCGTACTGGTGTATTTGTTAACATTGGTTCTACTTATCGTATATTCATAATAATAATGATTTGATGTTCTTAAAGATAAGCTGGCATCGAATGTGGTTGTTCCATTATCTCTTAAAACAATTGTTCCAGTTCCTGAAGTGCTGCCAAACGTAAATGTTGCAGCAAGCGCAATAGTCATTGTTCCGTTATTAAGCGCGAAACCAGGCATAAAGTATGAACCTGAATATCCTAATGTTGTATTTTGTCCTGTAGAAACATTATGATATGTTCCGCTACCATTGTTATTTAAGTAATTGATTATGGCGGTTTTGCCTGTTGCTGTAGTTCTAGAACTGAATTGCGCAGTTGTAGTAAAACTGCTTCTCACATTAGTGATTGATGGTGACCAACCAGAGAAAGTATACGTGGTTATATAATCGCCGGATTGTGTTGAAGATTTTGTCGGTGTCGGTCCATTATAAATTGCTGCGTCTCCTTCGGCTACTTTGGCTTCGTATAGTTTACTGCCATTGTAGTTTTGGAATGTGACTTTATATTGATTAACTAATTGGAATTGTGCAGTGAATGTTTTATCTTCGTTTAAATTTTTAAGATCGCCATCCCAACCTGTAAATTTATATACTTTGTCATCGTTTTCATATGGCTTTGTAGGAGTTGATCCGCTATACGTGACGTTGGCTCCTTTATTTACTCTTTGCCTCTTTAAAAGCGTGCCATCATAGTTATTGAATGTAGCAAAAACATAATAGAAAGTATTGTAGACAGCCCTAAATATGGTATCTTCTTTAATCGTATATATTCTTATGTCTTTGTCCCAATCTCTAAAGCCATATTCAATGTGTTCGTCATCGCTAGTTCTTTTTGGCATTGGAGCGTCGTAATAAGCGTGCTGACCATATTCAACATTAGTTTCATATAAAAGAGAATCATCGTAATCTAAGAATTTTACTGAGTATTTTATATTTTCTAATTTATATTCTGCATTGAATATCGTGTTTTCATAAATAGGCTGTTCAATATCTTTATCCCAACCGGTAAAAGTATAAATTTGTCCCACTGGTGCATCGCGAGTGGGGTTTGGTCCTTCGTATTCGGGAAAAGAACCTTTAGTAATTCTTTTGTGGTATAAGACTGAATCGTCGTAATCCATAAAAGTTATAAAAACCCAATTGCCATCATAATCAGTGGGCGCACTTTTTGAGCAACCACAAAGAATTAAGCAGCTCGAAGATAAAGCTAATAGGAATTTATTGATCTTCATAAAATACCCCCCTATCTTTTCTTCTTTGTTCTTATAAGGAAGAATATCATTGCACCGACCGCAGCAACTGCAACAACGCTTGAAATTGCTGTTGTTGGGATAGCCCAAGAATTATTTGAATCTTCAAATGTAATGTTCACCTCAACTAAGTATGAGCTAGTATTGAAACCATCTGATACTGTAACGATAAAGCAATCATAGCCTTCTGTATCTTTTAATGCTGAATATTTGAATTCACCAGTTCTCTCATCGATATAGGCGTTGCCTTTAACACCTTGCGATGTGATTGAGTATTGCAAATTATCGCCTTCATTATCTTTTACTGATAATTGTCCTGACACTGATTTTCCAGATTTAACTTCCAAAGAAAGACCCTTAGAAATCGGCTTTGTATTTTTAATAATATTTACTGAAACAATAACATTGATTGTAGAATATCCGTCACTAACAGAAATTGTAAAAGAATCCACTCCGGAGAACGCCTTATCAGTAGTTGTGTATGTATAACTTCCTGTTGCGGAATTTATTCGGACGTTTCCATGTGTTCCTTGAGAGTATATTTCATATGTTAATTTATCATTTTCTGGATCTCTTGCTTCGATTTGTCCAGCGCCCTGTCCACCTTGCACAATTGTTAAAGAACCATCGGATACAGTTGGAGCGTTGTTAATAACAACATTGACTTTTACATAACTGATACTCGTACCATCGGTAACAGAGATTACAAAAGCATCTCTTGAAGCCGTAGAATTACTAAATGCACTATAAGTGAATGATCCATTTGAGGAATTGAGATTTACAACACCGTTTTGTGGATTTTGTGTCACTTCATATAACAATACATCACCATCTTCATCATAACCATGAACACGTCCATCAACTTGTCCATTTTGAGGAACGGAAATGCTTATTGAACTTTCTTCAAAATGGGGTTCGGAACTAATGTGGACGTATACCGTTACATAATTAGTGTGTACATCATCAGAAACAGAGATAACGAATGTATCATCACCTGCACCCTCGTTGGCAAAATAAGAGAAACCACCATCGCCCATAATTGTGGCATTACCTTTACTACCCTGTTTATAAATAGCGTAAGTTAAGGTATCACCATCTTTATCGCTTGCGTTGACATTACCGGTGACGATTCCATTCTTGTTTACACTAAGTGTAATGGTTGAATGAGGAATGGTAATTTCAGATTCAATATGAACTTTAACTTGAACTTCTGAAACGAAATTTCCATCACTTACACCAATAACAAAAGTGTCATTTCCTGCTTCGCCTTGTCTCGGAGAATACAAATATCTACCTGTTGATGGGTCAATGGTTGTGGTTCCTTTTTGGCCTTGTGAAACAATAGAGAATGTTAATTGGTCACCATCTCCATCCAAAGCAGTGACTTGGCCAACATAATCATTATTTTGATTTGTATTGAAGGAATAACCGTCTTCACCAAAAACAGCTGGTGTATTAATGATTAAATCGTAATTAATAACCGCTTCGGAATTACCATCCGTTACTTTAATGGAAAAAGTATCAGTGCCTTGTGAATCTTTTAAGGAATAATAAGTCCAAGAACCAGTTGAGGCATTAATATTTACTGTTCCTTTATTTGGAAAATTGACTGTTGAATAAGTTAAGGCATCGCCATCTAAATCAGTGGCATATACTTGTCCTATAGTTGATTTACCTTGATTAACCACTATTCTTGTTGTTTGATTATCGAGCGTCACGTCTGTTTCGTTATGAACATTAATGGTGATGATAATATCATCAGTGCCGTCTGAAGCTTTAATTCTAAATGTATCATTACCAGCAGCGTTCAAAAATGGAGTATATGCGAAAGCACCCGTATTCCTATCTACAATCGCTGATCCTTTACTAGGTTCTTGAATTATTGTATAGGTTAGTGGGTCTCCATCCGGATCATTACATTGAGCTGTTCCTGTAGCGGATATGCCTTTTGTAACTAAATCAATTGTCATTTGATTAGAGATAGGTTTTCTATTAACAAAAACATTTACTGTACAAAGCTTATCAAGTACACCATCACTAACTTTTATGACAAATGTATCATTACCATAATAGTTATTGAAAGGAACGTAAACATAATCTCCTGTTAGAGAATCTATATTGCAAGCACCATGAGAGGCGCTGCTAGCAATTGAGTATGTTAGCGGATCTCCATCTTTATCTATGGCGTTAGCGTTACCATTTAAAGAGGTATTTTGACTTATAGTTTTATTAATCTCGCTTGCAATTTCAATTTCAGATTCAATATGCACGTTATATAAAATTGTTATCGTGTCGATTCCGTCGGATACATTAATTCTGAATGAATCATTTCCGGCGACATTATTATATGGATTATATGAATAAGTACCAGTTGTATAGTTTAAAGAAAGTGAACCTTTATTTGGCTGTTCATTAATAGAATATATGAGTGTGTCATCATCTAAATCCAAGCACTGGCTAGAACCACTATATTCTTCGTTCATTCTAGTAATAATATCAGTCGCTACCAAAGTATCGTTTGGCTTGGTGTTTTGATAAACGTGTATCGTCAATGTGTATTGACCATAAACATAGTTGACTAAAACAATAAACGAATCATCACCACTAGTATTGGCGTTAGGAATATATTGATATGCACCTGTCTCACTATTTATAGTGACACTACCATTAGTTGGCTGTTCTAATATTGAGTAGATTGGTTGTATGCCTTTAGCGTTGGTGCTGACATTTCCGTTAAATGTAGTTCCTTTTCTTATTTTGTTTAATAAAGAAGTTCCAAAATCAGAAACGGCATATAAGCAAACATTATATGTGACATCTAATGGTTTATATCCATCATCCACTCTTATAACAAATGAATCTTCTCCAAAATAATTTCCGTTAGCGGTATAGGTATAATTACCATTATCGTCAATTGTCGCTGTGCCTTTAGAGCCGTTTCTAAAGATTGAATAAGATAATGTATCACCATCAATATCTAAAGCATTAACATTACTTGAATAAGTTGTTGTTTGGTTTAAATCAATATTAAGCTCAGTATCATCATCAAAAGTTATAAGACTATGAACATGTATTGTTACTGGGTATTCTATAGTACAGTATCCGTCAGAGATGCCCACAACAAAAGAATCACCGCCAGCAACATCTGTTCTCGCAGTATAAGCGAATGAACCAGAATTATTGTTAAATGCAACAGTTCCTTTATTTGGGTTTTGTAAACATGTATATGTTAATGGATCATTATCTTCATCAGTACAAGGAATGCTGCCATTAATAGATTCGCCACATTCAAGGCTCAACGAATTGGTGCCGCCCATAACAACAGGCTTTCTATCAATGAACACATTAACAAAATATATGACAGATGTTGAACCATAATAAATGGTAATTGTTAGAGAATCTTCTCCAAAAGCGCCAGCATTTGGCTCATATGTAAAATTACCATCAGAATCAATTGACATTGTTCCTTTAGAACCGTTTTGGTTAATCGAATAGTTTGTAGAACCGTATTGAGCTATAGAGCCTTCGAGAGTTTCACCAGCAAAAGCGGTTATATTGAATGATTGGTTAATATCAAATGAATGGATTTTTTTTGGCAATACATATGAGCCATTATCTCCATGGCCTAATTGTCCATAAGTATTATCGCCCCATGAATAAACCTTGCCATCTTCGTCAATAGCTATAACATGGTTTTGGCCAGCGGAAACAGCTTTTATATTCGAAAGCGAATTAATTTTTGCCGGAATTGTAGTTGACACCGTTTCAGTGTCGCCGTTCCCAAGGAGTGCCAAAGAGGTATTTAAACCAGCAGAATAGACATCGCCGTTATTGTCAACAAAGTATACAGACGATTGGGTTGTTGATGATTCATTCATCACTTTTCTTGTTGAAACATTTGTAAGATGTATATCTTCAAGCGAAGAAACGTCTAAATCTTTAAAAAACACAGTTTCAACATAACCATATGGCATCGAAGAAGAGGCGCCGTTGTTTTTACTGGCGCAATGGAGATACACAAGGTCGCCACTTTCCTTTATAAGGAAATTATCCCAGTAATAATAATATGGACCGGAATAATACCCCCATCTTGCTTTATAATAAAAATTCCCATCAGCACTTACAATTCTTTCTCCAGCATCAGTATAGGTTGATGTTCCGTTGATTTGATTAGTATATCTGTATTGAGTACCGTAAACTCCAGGATAATTTGTTCTTTTAAGTTCATATTTAGTTGTGGGTGTATTAACGTAGGTCTGAGTGCATTCATAAATACCATATCCATACAAATAATCGGGGTTGTAATCTGTAACGAGCAACCCAACTGATGTATCATACCCACAAATAATATCTTTATATTTATCAGTAGTAGACACCTTTGTTGGGGATACGTTTGCCACTTTTGTTGGGTTTATTTTTGAACCCCATCCATATAAATAACCATCTTCATCTATGGCGGCAGAGCAATTATTTCCCGCAGAAATTTTTTTAAATTTATGTCCCTTCATAATTTGAATAGGAACATTAGAATTTGTTTTAGTGCCATCACCGAGTTGACCAAAATCATTTCTTCCCCATGCCCATAAATTTCCATATTGATCCAATGCTAAGTTATGGTCTGTTCCGGCGGCGATATCCACTATTTTTAAATTCTCTAAGATAGTTTCGCTCGCTTCTGCAGAAGACATATTGGGTTGCTGGCAAATTGAAAAAGCAACAGTAGCTATTAAAGATGATAAAAGTAATTTAATTTTACAATTCATATTATTCACATTTCCTTATTTAATATTTCTTCTTTTTCTTGGGTCAATTGCGTTGGAAGGTATATGCCATGGTGACCCCTTGGCATCTTGCGTAGCGCCATAAATTTTTCCTTCTCTACACCACCTAGCAACCGTTTCTTGAGTTACTTTCCATTTTTTTGCAAATTTTTTTGTTCCGTCATCCATAAACATTTTCCTTTCATGACATAAGAATCATCATTTTTTATATATTTAATTTCATATGGTTCATTGAAATTGCTCAAGAATGCTCTAATTTCTTGAATATACCTTCTAAAGGTTACATCACTAATTGAAAGAACAGATTGTATCTCGCGTTTTGCGATGCTTTGCTTTTTGAGTAATTGTTCAAAAATATAAAGGATAGCTTGTACTTTACCAACATGCATAATCAATAAACTTATATCAAATATAAGATTACTCATTGTGTGTGCTTAACTTTGATACACACTTAATTTTTTATACTTTTTAGAATGTATTTATCTTCTGCCTTATCATATTTCAGTTCATATGGTTCATTAAAATTGACTAGATACGCACTAAGGTACATCCAAAATTGTTATATCAGAAGTTTCATATCTATATTGGAATCGAACAAGTATAAACTGAAAAACCATTATCAGCTAGATAATTAGTAAATTGGTGATCTTCCTTGTCGATAAATAAATTGTCTTTTGCGTATTATTTATAAACTTCCTATTTTTCCTTTTAGCGATCCGTCTTGCACTAAAGAATAGGCATAAGAATAACCTTTTGAATCACTTAATTCTTGGACATAATCACTTGTGGATGAGTATTCAAAACAGGTTCTTTTGCTTAATGAGGAACTGCCAATTGTTACAGTGTAATTCGTTGTATACCAAACTGTATCTTTGAGGTTTCCTACATCTAAAGTTCCACTTCCTGTAATCCAAACATACGAACAAGAAGAAAATTTAACTTCTTTTCCTGTTCCTCCAATACTTTTGTAATATTGTGCAGTTTGTTCTTTGAACTTTTTATACCCCTTATTTGGGATTGAATTGGTGCCACAAGCTGTCATGGAAATAACAGCAATAATCGGCAAAGCGATTTTGGTTAAAATTGTTTGTTTCATAACTTCTCCTTTAAATTGAATATGCAAAACTATTATTTATTAATCTATGATTAGCAATAGAGTTGGCCTTCAATATTACATTACTCACTATGTGTACTTAACTTTGATACGCACTTAATTTTTTATGCTTTTTAGAATGTATTTATCTTCCGACTTATCGTATTTCAATTCATATGGTTCATTGAAATTGGCCAGATACGCACGAAGATCTTGGATATATCTTCTAAAGGTAACATCCTCTATTTCTATAGTTTCTTGAATATCTTTCTTTCTAATAAAGCCTTGTTCTAAAAGCAATTTGAAAATATAGATGATTGCTTGCACCTTACTGACATTCATATGTTATATTCCCCACTTTCCAATAAAGTAGGCTAGCCTTTTATGTCGACAACTTATTATTTAATTAAGTATCAAAAAATGACCATCAAAGTGGTCGGAATTCCCTCAAATAACAAGGAATTATTCAATATAGGTAATTATAAATTCATCACAAATAACGGTTTGCAAATCGGGATCAATAGAATATTTATCGGTCAATCTAAAAGAAACAATAGTTCCTACGAATTGTAAAGCAGGGAATTGAGCGAACAAAGTTGAATTAAGAAAATATAGAGAATAATCAGTTTCATCAAGGCAAGTAAAATGAGGACTAGTGACAAAGCCGGTATATTTTCCTTCTTCATTTGTATTCATTAATTCATAACCAATATTAGAAATTGGATATTTTAAAGGATTAAGTATCTTGATATAAAAGCCATTTTGTTTTGACAAACTATATTCCTTTTTTCCATCTTCGTTATAAATATCCAAAATTGTTATATCAGAAGTTTCATATCTATATTGGCAAGTCGAACAAGTATAAACTGTCACACCATTATCAGCTAGATAAGAAGTTAATTGGTGATCTTCCTTATCGATGAATAAATCTTCATATCCTTCATCAATACATGCGTGATAATGATATTGTTTTGTGTATGACCACTCTTCGGAATAATGATGTTCTAATATCGGATAAATTTCTTCATAGGAATAACCACATTCTACGCAAGTAAAAACACCAAGTCCTTCTCTTTCAAAAGTAGCTTCTCTAATAGAGGAAGAGAAATGATGCTCTTCTTTATCATTTATTAAATCTTCATAGCCTTCATCAATACAACGATGATAATGATACTCAGAATCGTATTCATAATTCTCGGAATAATGGTGTTCTAATTTCGGAATAACTTCTTCATATGCGTATCCACATAATTCGCATGTATAAACATCCTTTCCTTCTAATTCATAAGAAGGTTCAATTGTGTCCTTTTTGAATTGATGATTACAAATAGAAGAAGTGGACACTATATTATTGTTCTTATTTCTTTGATTAACGCCCACTACTATCCCTGTTGCCGTTCCGCCAATGGCTAATGTAATAACGATAGGCAAGAAGATAGGCAAAAATAGATTTCTTTTCTTCTTATCTTGAATTACTGACTCTTCTTTATAGACAAAATATAATTCATCAAATGATGTTTTAAAAACTTCACATAAAGTCAAAAAGTTATCTATTGATGGAATAGAAGAACCGTTTTCCCAATAGACAATAGTTTTTACATTGACGCCTAGTTTGGTCGCTAAATCGCTTTGAAATAAGTTGTTTTTCTTCCTTAAATAACGGAGATTTGTCGAGAATTTCTTTATGTCAAAGGAACGATTTACGCAGTTATCATTTTTCTTTTGTTCTTTGCAATTAATAAAGCCTTCTAAATCAATTCCTAATAAAGATGCATATTTACTAATAATGCTTAAATCAGGAATGGCTCTATCTTTTTCCCATAAAGAAACCAGCTGAGGAGTATATCCTAGTTTATTTGCAACATCACTTTGTGATAGACCTTTTTTATTTCTTAAATCAAATAAAAATGACCCGCGTTTCATACGGGTCTATTATACCATTTCGATATTTATTTATTATTCCTCTTTTATATATTTAATATATTCCACCTGATTATATCTACTGGAGATATCTTTCATTTGTAATAAGCATTGCTCATGGAGATAATCTCTATTTTCTCTCACGCTTAAATCTGGATTAGGATATATTGGTTTACCATAAACAACTATTTGTTTTGGTTTTCTATTAGGTTTACCTAGCCACACAGTTACTGCAGGAAGAATCGGTTTATTAAATTCTGCAGGATAAGTAAATGATACGGATTTAAAGTTTCTAATCTTCGTGTAATAAGGCCAAATATGAGCCTCTGGATAGATGAGCACGACTTCTTTATGGTTAACTAATTTGCCAATCGCATCATTGAGTTTCTTTATAAGATGAATATCTTCTGGTATTGGCAAATAACCAATCGCTTTTAATAATGGTCTAATCCATTTTAAAGATAAAGCATCGCTATAACCGATAATATTTACTCTCTTCTTGGCCACACCGATGGTTTGGAATTTGAAGACATCACTAATTGCGACATGGTTAGAATAGATAAAATATCCTTGATGTTTTAATTCTTTGAGATTCTTTTTGTTCTTGAATCTCACTCCGTGGAAGATGCAATACAAACCTAATATAGGTTTAGCAATCACATAATAGAGAAAGCCACTCCAGATTTTCCCTCTTCTCTCAAATCGGTAATTCTCTGGTACCGGAGGTCTTTTCTCCAGGACTTCATCAAAGTCATCGTTGAGTTCATCAGACCAATAGATAGTTTTTGTTTTCTTCCAGCTTTTATTATCAGTCATTCTTGCTCACCTTCTGGGCTCTTTTATCTTTGATATGCCCACTATGCTTGATGGGGGTCCATGTCTTCCTCACGCGAGGAACAAATAAACCATGTAAGAAAGCTCCTAATAAATCTGCAAAATAAATGAAATACGTTAAGACAGTGATGACAATCATCCACCATTTCATCTTCAAGCGGTTATAGTTATGCGCAATAGTCGCTACCGCCACTAAAGCAAATAGCAAATACATCAATCCTAATTGGTAGCCAAAGTGCCATAATAAACGATAGGAATATTCCGGTGCGTGTCTAATCGATAAAGCATATAAGACGATAGAACCGACAATACAAGCAATATTTAAAGCGCAAGCGGTGATAAAAGGAACCATACCAACATTAAATTCAAATAACGCTGCTCGATGTAAAGCTTTACCAGTCGCATGATGCATATGTTCTTTACCTTTAAATCTCTTGCGATTTGCGATTGCGCCCCAAACCCATCTGATATGTTGATAATGGTTTGTTTTATAACTTGGTGATTGCTCATCGTAGAAATTCACTAAGGGATAATATTTCATATAGACATTGTGATATTCACAATAGGTAGTCACTTCCATATCTTCGGTCATACCGGTAAAGATCCATCCACCAGCCTCATCGATGATATCAGAATTGATATAATAACCAGTTCCGGATATTAAGCATTTTCTAAATAATAAAGAACGGACCTTAGATGTAAAGGAATTCATATAAGTAAATAGAATCGCACTACCGGATGTTAACCAGTTTCTATTGATATTAGTGAAATTTCTAAATCCCATCGCGACTTCCACACCACTTTGTCTCACATCATTCATCTTTTCGATATAGTCATTATCCATGACATTATCGGCGTCAAAAATCATATAGGCATCATAATGAAGATTATTATTTTTAAAATATCTAATGCATTCTTGTAAGGCAAAACCTTTGGTTTTTCTTTGATCGGTTATCTCGTCTCTCACAAAATAGTTGTAACCGCTATTAGTGGCGATTTTATTAGTTTCATCATCTTCGCTTTCCGTGATAAACCAAACATCAAAATATTCAGCAGGATAAGTCTGATTCTTTAAAGAATTGATAATATTACCGATGACTTTGCTCTCGTTTCTAGCGGGCACTAATATAGCGAATTTTGTATATTCATCGCTATGGGGAACTTTTGGTGTTCTTTTAAGCGAGACGAAAAAACCAGCGACGTAGAACCATGAGACGCCACCCATGATGACAACGATAGCCGCCATAACGATATCAATAATGTTTAAAGCTAATTCGTAGTTAATCATCGTGTAGGTATCTTATCATAAGAAAAAGTAATTGGTATAGCCAAATTAATTTTTTCCTCTACTCATCATATTTTTTTAGGAGAATATTATATATTCTTCATCGCGATATTTTGCACATAGCGGCAAACTTCACGACATTTATCACTGACGTCTTCCATCAAGGAATAGAGCGTTTCACTGATATATAGTTTCTTACTATCTGTCTCTTTTCTATATAATGTGTGGACGCTTTCAATATATATAGCGTCGCTTTGTTCTTCTAATTTTACAACGGCTTCTACTAAAGGTCTAAAAACAGCTTCATTTAAATAATCATGCATATGGCTAAGACAATTTTCTGTCTCTCTCATACATTCGACTGTCACTTCGGTAAATTCGACAAATTTATGTGGTAGTTGTTCTACGTTATATAAATATAGTCTTAAAGATATCTCTTCAATCGCATCGGTGACATTATCGATTAATCTTAATAATTCATAGATATCTTCTCTATCGACAGGAGTTTGAAATTCTTTTAATAATTTCTCGGTTACTTCATGTTTCAAATCGTCCGCTTTATGTTCGATTAAGTGGACTGATGTCTTCACTTCTTCTAGTCTCTTAGAATCATAATTCTTGAGATAATCCAAAATCATCTCACCACATTCCACGGAGAAATGGGCTAATTTAGGAAATGAATCGAAATAATAATTGCTCTTCTTCTTTTTAAACATAAGTAATCCTCCTACTTAACTGTCCATATAAATATCATCACAAAGATAAATCCTACTATTGCGCATAAGGGAAACGCTAAAGCGTTCCAACCAACAATTTCAAAAGCTTTCTTCCATTTAACACGCCTCATGCTCTTAGCTGCACCACTACCCATAATCGCAGTATTCTTAATCGTTCCGGTTGATAATGGAAGACCGAATAAAGTGGCGATTAATAAACCGATTGATGAAGCGATATCAGTAGCGAAAGCTTGATAAGTATTTAATGAGGCCATACCACGACCTAGACTCTTCAATATCTTTCTATTGCCTAATATGCATCCGACGAATAAAACGACACAGACTGGTACATAGAACCACCAGAAATTAATATCATCTAAAGCATCTACTGATGCGGCTAAACTAGTCGCGTTTGCGTCTTTATATAAAATCGCTCCGATAAGGATAGAAATACCGATGAATTTACCACCATCTTGAATACCATGAACAAAGTTCATTAAAGCAGCAGAGACAATTTGTCCATTGTCGAAGAAACGGCTAGTTTTACCTTTATTCATCTTGCGACAAATCACTTGAATTAACATGGTAATTAAATAACCGAAGATAAAGCCAAATAATAAGGAACCGAAGAAACCGATTAAGACTTTAATCCAAGGATTAATACCGATCGCCCCACCATTACCTAAGGTCATTAAAGCTAAACCAGCACCGGTAATACCACCGATCAAACAGTTAGATTGACTAGATGGTAATGCTAATAAAGTTAATATAGTACTAGTGAAGATAATAGCGACTAGTCCGCAAGAAATACCGCATAAGATTTGATCAGTTGTAGAATTACCAAAATCCACTAATGAGGAGATGGTACTGATAATATCGCCACCGAATATCTTTGATATAAACATCGAAAAAGCGCCTATGGCAAAGGCACCTAATAGATTAAATACTGCACATATAATAAAAGCGGTTCTCGGCTTCATCGCTCTTGATGTCACAGCGGTGGCAATTGTGCTTGGACCATCCGTATAGCCATTAATAAAAACGACGATTAAATTTATGATGATGGCAATATAAGCCCAAGGATGTGAATTGCAAAGCTTAAAGAACTCACTAATTTGCATATATTTATTATCTTATATTTTATTAAAATATGACATAAAAAAGAAAAAAAGAATGATGTTCACCATTCTCTTTAAACTTGTATGGTGGTCCAGGAGAGATTTGCACTCCCGACACGGAGATTTTCAGTCTCCTGCTCTACTGCCTGAGCTACCGGACCATATTTTTTTAAAAAAAGCGCTTGGCGGACCATACGGGAATCGAACCCGTGATCTTCTCCGTGACAGGGAGACATGTTAACCGCTACACCAATGGTCCTTTTTCGCAGCGCTTTTATATTATTATAGAAATTAAATAAAATTGCAAGAAATTATTAACAAAACAAAAAGGGCCTTATTTCTAAGACCCTAATTATATTTAATTAAAATTAATAGTTTGTCTCTCTTAATTCGAAATAAGATTGAGCGTGGTTACAAACTGGGCAGATTTTGGGAGCTTCTTTACCGACGTGGATGTGACCGCAGTTACGGCATTTCCAAACCACCACATCAGGAGCGATAAAGACTTTTCCGCCTTTGACGTTTTCTAATAATTTGAGATATCTCTTTTCGTGTTCTGCTTCAATCTTACCGACCATTTCGAATTTGGCAGCGATTTCTAAGAATCCTTCTTCTCTGGCGACTTTGGCGAATTCTTTATACATATCTGTCCATTCGAAGTTTTCACCATCAGCGGCATCTTTTAAGTTTTCGACTGTGGTTGGGACGCTACCACCATGGAGATATTTGAACCAAATTTCCGCGTGTTCTTTTTCGTTGTCTGCGGTTTCTAAAAAGATGGCAGCGATTTGTTCAAAGCCTTCTTTTTTAGCTCTGGAAGCGTAATAGGTATATTTATTACGAGCTTGGCTTTCACCCGCAAAAGCGGTTTGTAAATTCTTTTCTGTTCTTGAACCTTTTAATTCCATAAAATTTCCTCTTAGCTATAAGCTTCTTATATTATACAAGACTAAGCAAGTAATTGTCTTGTAATATTTCTATTATTTCATCCATTGAATTAAGGGAAAAACCTTTGGTTTTATAATATAAGTCATTGATAATCTTATCATAGTCATTTTTAGCTTTTTGATAATTCTTATCCGTATATCCCAATAAGTTTTCTTCGATGATAGTTAATAAGCAACGACGATACATCGCGATAAGAGATTTCTCTAACCAATAAGCCACTGGTTTATGATAATTCTTTAATTCTTTTTTAAATCTCAAATAAAGTGGTAAACCATCTTCTGCGTTATGCCAAATATCGATAAATAGGAAGTCATATTTATTCATATCTTTCTTAATGAAAGAGAAAGCGTCTTCATTAATGATTTCAATCTTATCTTTATATTCAAACAAGGGAAGAATATGTTTCTTAAAGATGTCGATAATCTTTTGGTCTTTTTCCACGATGGTAACTTTATTTACTTCTGACTTAATCGCACACATGATGGGGAAATATCCTAAGCCTAAACCAAAGGCTAAGACATGTCCTTTTGCCTTATCGATATCTTTCTTCATCGTATTGATTTCATCAGGATCGGTGCTCATCCAAACAACATCATTCTTTAAGACCGCTAAATAAGGGAATTCTTGCGTAAAATAGCCATTTTGGCTGACTTCTACAAAGTTTTCGGTGACTAAGATGTCATCGTAGGGAAAAAGTTGGTAGGGTTTGTATTTTAAATAAGTCAGTTCATAACCACTACTCTTAAATGGTTGGGGTCTAATATGATTTCGATAATAATTATCTTTATAATCGTTAGGGTTTAATTCTTTAACAGAAGGTACAATTCTACTATTAAAGAAATAATTATCTTCTTGATTGTTTAAATTCAAATCTAAATATTCTTCTAAAGATTTTAAATAATCCTCATGATTAAATTCTTCTTCCGATGAATAAAAGGAGAAATTGAATAAGGCATCCGCGGCAGCGATATTCATCTCTTTTTCTAATAAGAGTTTTTCGATATCTTTTTTATGGATATTTTTGAGATTAATTTTCATATAAAAGATTTTATCATTTATTATAAATAATAGATAATAAGATATATGAAAAAGATTATTTATATTGCCGGTGGATGCTTCTGGGGAGTGCAAGAATATTACTCTCGTCTTAAAGGTGTTTTATCCACTAGAAGCGGATATGCAAACGGCAAAAAAGAAAACCCCTCTTATCAAGAAGTGAGAAGTGGCATTTATGAACATGCAGAAACAGTAGAGATTGTTTATGATGATTCATTAATATCATTAGAGAAATTATTAGAGCACTACCTCCGCTTCGTTAATCCCTATAGTGTTAATCAGCAAGGAGAGGATAAAGGTATCCAATATCGCACAGGTGTTTATTATATAAACAAAGAAGATGAATCCATCATCAAAAACTTCTTAGATAGTCATCTTAAAAAACCTTATTATATTGAAATCAAAGAACTCGAGAATTTCTATCTCGCGGAAGAATATCATCAAGATTATTTAAAAAAGAATCCAACTGGATATTGTCATATTAATTTGTCCTTGATTAAAGATGATGAAAAATAAGACTTTCACTAATATAGCCTTTTTCATAATAGAAATTTCTTTATCTTTAACCCCTGTCATCTTTTTAGGTTTAGCGGGTATCTTTAATAATTGGCTCTATGCGATTTACGGGGTTCCTTTTCTTATTAATTCAATCTCAATTTGCTTATCTTATTTCAATAAGAAAACTTTAAAAGCTTCTTCCATCGTAGAATTTATTAATTCTCCTATTGCGATGGTGATTTTATTAATCGCGGCAATATCTAATTATTTAATTATTGGAGAATTACCCTTTAAGATTTTTATCACCATTTATCTAGCCTATAGAATTGCCACCACGATTATTTATGGTATAAAAGCTTCTAAAGAAAATGATTATTTATTAGAAAGCAAATTCAATCTCTCTTTAGTTTCATTAATCTATATCGTTAATTTAGTTTTATATGTATTCTTAAATGTTCCTGAGAACGAAGAACTAAATCGAATCTTTATTTTGATAAAAATATTAGTCAACGCAATTACGACAGTTATGGTCGCTTATTATTCCTTATCTTATTTGGTCGTTAGTTTTGCCGAAGAAAGATTGAAGATGAAAGCCAAGATTTTAGCGGTGGCTAAATTCTTCACCAAATATAGTGTCGGCTTTATCTTTGGCTCCCTATTCTTATTCATCGCTTTTATGGTTAATCTCTTTACTAGTAAAGATAACCAAGTCCATCAATATTTAGCCGCTTTTTATATAGTGATTTTCATCATCAGATTAGTCACTTTCATCTGGAATAAAAGTTTGGAGAAAAAAGTGCAAGATCCCTATACTCTTAGCAAGAGGAAAAATGTTCTTTTAATCGTTAATTCCGCCTTCTTCATCGCTTCTAGTGAAACTTTATTCGGTGGTCTTACCGCTTTAAGCGTGGAGAGATATGGCAATAGCATGTCCTGGTGGTTCTTCTTAGCGTTTATGTTTCCCTTTATGGTGTTCAACTTCATCCATGCGATTATCAATAAAAAAGCTGCGAAGAAAATTGATAATGCCTATATTGAGGTGGATGCTGACCAGTCTTTATTAACTTCTATCTATACCTTGTTCGCCGGAATCACATTCTTTATGAAATTTATCCCTGACGAAAATTTAAGGGGGATCATTTATATCTATATCTTGTTCACTATTATCATCTTGCAGCCCGGTATTTTTGTCGGTTCATTAGTGAAGGGCATTATCGGGGTTAGAGGAAAAAGAGATATCCAAGAAAAGCAAGGATATCTCATTAATAACAAGGAAGAATAATAGATTATTCTAAATATAATTGTTTCAATCTCTCAACATCAACATGAAGCGCTTCTCTAGCGAAGTTTTCTGCACTGCCATAGAGTTCATTCATCGTTTTGATTGATTCTTCGATATATTCAATTTTTGCAGCGAAGACATCTAATAAATTCTGATGGTATTTTTCGTTATAGTATGGTTTGTTCTCCACACTTTTAACGAGACGTCCCACTCTTTCTTGCATCGCCACATTGCTTAAAAGATAATCTTCAATCGCATCTTCTTGGCTGACGCCTAATAAGATTTCTAAGAGATAAGCCCCAAAACCGACGCGGTCTTTACCTTGGGAACAATGGAAATAGATAACTTTATTATCTTCTTCTAATAATTTAAAGAAATTAGTATAGGCAATTAAAGATATCGGTTCTTTAATAAAACTCGCGTAACAATTCTTTAAATGGTCATGTCCACTCATATGGTCATCGACAAACCAAAGGAGATTGCCATCATCTTTATTTCTATCTTTTTCTTTGACTTTCTCGTATAAAGCGGGGAAGTTATGGTAATTAACACCTTTAAGTCGGAAATCGGGGCGATAAACGAATTCATCTTCACCTCTTAAATCGACGACATCGGTGATATGTAAAGAATCTAATATAGGAATATCTTCTTCACTGACTGACGCTAAAGAGCCACCTCTAAAAATACGACCATATTTAATCGTATGGCCATCTTTAGTTTTCATCCCTCCAAGATCGCGGATATTTTTTTGTTTTGATAATTCGTACTTTTTCATTTCATATATATTTTATTAATAATAAAAAATAAAGCAAATTATTGTTAATAAAAAAGAACGTTCTAACGTCCTTTCATATTGTATTTTTCTTTGAGATATTTCTTATTCGCGTACATCTCGTTATCCGCGATTTGTAAGACATCTTTGAAGAGTTGCCCTTCTTGTCTTATGGAATAGCCTCTCGCTACAGAGAAGATGAGGCTCTTACCTTCATATTCTAAGATGCTATAAAGCATCGCTTCATCAAATCTTTTCATCGTCTCTTCGAAGTTATCATAATCTGCGCCGTAGACTATGACGATAAATTCATCACCACCGACATGGAATAATTTAGATGTTTTAAATAATGTCGGTAAAGTATGCCCACAACGGACCACTAATGAGCAGCCATATCTATGACCATACATATCATTCGTGGCTTTGAGATTATTAACATCCATTAAGACAACTGCAAATTTTACATCTTCACCACTATTAATACGGTGATTGATATTTTCTACTTCGTTAACATAGGATCTTTCATTTAAAAGGCCGGTTAATTCATCTTTATAAGATAATTCATGAAGTTTCTTTTGCACCTTGAATTCGCTATTGATGACGCGATAATTCCTAAAGGAAATAACGATAATTAACAAGACAAAGGCGATTAGATTAATAACATCTTCAAAGAAGAAATCGCCGCCGAACAAGAGATGACGATGTTCAGGAATACATATAACGATTAAGATTGGAATTAATGATAATATTTCGCTAGTGGCAAAAAAGAAGGGGTCCATGACAAATATTCCAGCGACAAATGTGCCAATAAATAAATAGACCAGCGGAGAGAAACCCAAACTTAAATCAAAGAGAAAACAGACCGTTCCCCAAACGATAAGAATTAAGCCATAAATATGATGAGCAATCGCTAATTTCCTCGCGCTTAATTTCTTCAAGCGATTGAGAACTAATAAAACGGCATTGATACCGGATATCAAGAATAGAGTTCCTTGAGCGGTATAATAAGCAATCTCGGTAGTTAATGGAACATCATCAGGGGAATAATACCAAAAGATGGTGAATACGATATCCATGATGATAATGATTGCTAAAACCACAATCATCAAAATGTTATATCTTTCTAAATGCTGACCAATTATGGTCATTAAGGTTTTGGCATCTCTCTTAAATGGGTTCTTCATATACTTTTAAATAATAGTAAATTATTTCTAGTAAAACAAATAAAACTTTCGCAGATTATTTATTCTCTTTTTTCTTTCTAAAAACAAACCAATAAAGGACAAAGCCGATTGCACCTAATAAAACGACAGAACCGATAACAATTCCTACTATAGCGCCAGCGGGCAATCCACCTTTCTTGTTATTTTCAGGTTCTACTGGATCAACAGGTGTACTCTTAGAATTATCGATAATGATTTCTGTTTTATCTTCTTGTACCTTTTCTTCTTCCACTAAAGTGTTTTTGCTATCATAGACAGAGGTTTTATAAGAGACCGTTAATTTATAACTAGCCCCTGATTTCATCGCTGATGGATCGGATAAACCGATAAATAAAGATAAGGAATTTGTGGAGTTTTTGCCTTCGAATTCTAAAGAGGTTTTTTGGAAAGGAACACCGAAATCAGTTCTCTTATTAGAGATATTTAATGTTCCTAGATAATAGGCTAATCCTTCTGCTTCAGTAGCGTGGCCCCAATCGATTAATTTTTGGGCGGCTTCTTGTTCGATTAATCCCACGCACATATCGCGGTTATCATGAATGCCAGGGAATAAATAACCTGGGAAATTATTAACGATTAATAATGCAGCAGCGCCGGCATTATAAGCAGCATCAATTTTCTCTTGGAAATCGATAGAACCACGATTGACAATCACTAATTTATCCTGAACAGCGGTCCCTAATTTCGCATAATCAGAGGTACTTCCAATAGAATCTAAATAGATATAATCTTTATCTCCATTAAAAGATTTATAGAAGAATTTCTCAATATTGGAAGTTGGCTCATAGATGGTGAAATTATCACCATTGATACTTAAATTAGTCACTTTTTCTACGGAAGTATAAATATCAAAATCAAGTTTATCTTCGGGGTTATCGATATTCACTAATTCACTACATTCAATATCGACATCGAAATATCTATATTGTGTATTTATGAGTAAAGAGGGAATCGGAATATTAGAGAAATTGATTTTAGCTACTTCTGGGAATCCTTTGTATTTGGTAACGGTTTTATTCTTAGTAGCGTTAAATTCGTATGAATATTCCGGAAGTTTTAACCATTCAGAATATAGATAGATGTCTCTTGATAACGTGCTATGAAGCATGATATCTGCTTGACGGTAGAAAATATCTATTCCTCCAACAATATCCGCATAGCCATCGTTAAAACCGACACAGTAATAATCGCCATCAACAAAATCTTCATCGTTAAAATTATCGCGAATAGCTTCTAATAAGATTTGCCCAGGAGCGACATCGATGGTTTTCTTCTCTCCATGACCATCCATGTCAAGCGTGACTTTATAAGGATTCATCGCATTAACCATGATTGATGGTCTAGCTAAAGAAGCGGTCATCACCACACCTAAAGATATGATGGTTGATGAAGTTAATAAGGCGATAATATTATTGCGTTTCATAGAAATGTCCTCTATAAATAAAGTTCGTTATATTTTTTTTATCAATATTATAAATAAAACAGTACCGATTTATTCGATACTGTCATTTAATTCTAAGCAACTATTTATGCGCCTAGTTCTTTAATCTTATCAAGTTCTTCCGGATGTGATTTAGGTTCTTTTAAGATAATAATTCTTGCTTCCGGATATAATTTATTGATTTTCTTCACTGCTTTTTTAGCGGCGCCACTACCGGAATAGAAAACGAAAGTGAGTTTCTTTCCTTTTAAATCAGTTATTGAGAGAACGCGATTAATCGCTGGAGTTAATCTTCCGTTCCATATTGGAGAGCCGATGATAATCTCCTCATAATGGGAAACATCGTTATTGTAATCGATGAGTTTGCCTTTGATATTTAGTCCCGCGCGAAATCCACCACCGAGAACTCTAAAGAAGAAGGCTTTGGATGGTTTATGTTTCTCGATGACTTTTCTAATTTCAAAACCGAAGTTCGCTAATTCTTCCGCGATTAAGTCACCGTTACCGGATAGAGAATAGTAAATAAATAATTTATTCATTACCGTTAAATTCTAATTTCTTCTTTTGAAAGTTGACTAAGGAAAGAACACCTAAAGCAGCGATGATAAAGGTAATCGCTAAATTAATGAAAATATTTAATAAATAATTTAGGATAGACATAAAATAAGAGAAATTAATCTCTGTATTATCATTATTTTTCATAAATTTCGCATAATCAGAAATAATTCTCGCATTTGACACGATGTTCATAATGTTATAACTGATGAGCATAATCGCTGCGCATCCTAAGACGATGAGCGAGAAGAGAGGGAATTTTAATTCTTTCTTCTTAATAGTGAATATGACCATCAATACGATACCTGCGACAGAAGCCGCTAATAAGATGGTGCTGACTAATAGATAGCCAATCGCATAAGCGACATCATTTCCTGCTTTCGCGTCAATTGCATTATCAAAAGCCACATTAGCGAAGTAAGAAAAACAATTTCCCATGCAAAATAGGCCGATGACAAAAATGAGAACAAGTCCTCCAAAAGCAAACATTTTTTTACTCATAAAATAATACCTCTTGTAGTAATTATAATATTTAAAAAAGACCGATACAATCGTATCAGTCTCTTCGTTTCTAGTTCTTACGAGGATTTAATCCTTTTGAGGCGTAATAATCGAGTTTATTTTGATACATTCTCTTATCTGCTTCTTCCACCAATTCATCGATGGTATATTTCGGGAATTCTTCTCTAGAAGCTTGGCCGATAGATAAGGAGATATGGTCAATTTTCTCTCCGGACCATTTATTCGTCTCATCCTCTAATTTACCAATAACATTCTTAATATCTTTTTTCTGCAAGTACGTAATAGCGATGAATTCATCGCCACCAGTACGATAACTCTTGCCATATTTGTTGAAGACACCACTGATTAAGGTGGCTGCTCCACAGATGAGTTCATCACCGGCTAAATGGCCATTCTTATCGTTAGCGAGTTTTAAACCATTGATATCAATAGAGAAGATAACTAAATCATAAGTATCGTTTAATACGGATAAATCCTTTTCATAAGCATAACGATTTAATATGCCGGTAAGAGGATCGATAGTAATAAGAATTTTTTGTTCTTTAATCTTATCGTCAGCGACTTGTTGAGAAAATTCACTGTGATGAATGAATAATAAAACTAGAGATAACGCCATGGCCACATAAGCACATCTAATATCGGTGAAGATTTGTAATGTGATACCAGTGACTAGGAAGATGAGGATACCAAATAGAGAAACTCTATTTCTATGACGGAATTTCTGCCCATGAATCGCAAATTCGATAATCACTAATACGACAATGGTGAAATATATAGCGATGTAAACTGGATATAAGAATCCATGAGTGTAATTATGGGCTTCATCAAAGACGATCATGAAGTCAGTAAATAATGAGATGAATTGGAAGATGAAGTTAAAGACTAAAACACCATAGATAATATATGTGAATATTTTGACGTTCTTTTTAAATTGTAAGACGATAATCCCACCGGCAACCGGAGTTAGAACATAGTCAAAGAACTTTACTGTTTTTAATACCCATATCGGTACATCAGCATTACCGCTTAATAATAAACCAACCCATTCCGCCGTCGCAGCAAGCGCGGTTAAAAGATAAGTTAAATAAAGGATTCTTTTCTCTTTTTTGAGGATTCGATTGTTCTCAAATACTAGAATTGAGAGAATGATTAAAGAAAGCCACACTATGATTGTAAAGATCGTATAATATTGCATCTATTTAAAGCCTTCTAGTCTTTCCTTATTTATGTTTATGTATTTTATCATTATTGATAATTCTATACAAATAAATGAAACAACAACATAACATAATCAGATTTTTGTAATAATAAACATGCTGTTATGATAAATGTTAATACCTTACAAAAATAGATACAGTTAGAAAATTGTGTCTAAGGTCACTAAAACAATATCGACTGAATCAAATAAAATTTATTTTTTAAAAGCGGGGCAAACTCTTTTGCCTTCTTCTCTCATCAAACCTTTTTGATCTAACTCGATGCAACGCTCGATATTAGTTTCTGTCCAATGGGATTTCTTTTTTCGAGGAGAGAATCTTTGGATAAGTTCACCATCGATAATCCTTAATGTTGAATCTATCCAACCATAACATAAGGCGGCTTTAACCGCGTCATAATAGCTTAATATATCAACGCATTTCTCAGGTTTTTGCCGAGATATTTTCACGAATAATTCCGTCTCTTTTATGGAATTATCTAATAGCCAAGCATACATTTCCTCAAAGGTTTTAAAGTCATAATATTTCATTTATTCATTATAACTCTTTTGCAGATATTGACATCATGTGTTATGCTTTGATTAGATGCAAGCAAAGAATTTTAAATTACTTCCTATTTTGGTATTTGCCCCACTATTAATGGCGAATTCCCCGGCACCGATGCCCACTATTGCAAATTATGATGACATCGATGTTTCTTACACCTTTATTGAAAGAGGCGAAGATTCTTTAATATACGATATGACCATCACTAATAAAGGCAGTTCATTTGCGTTAGTGAGTGATAGTTTAAAAACTGTTAATCCATCTAGATATTATGGTTATATCAAAAACGATGTTTTTAGGGATGAATGTTTAGCCCCTCAACAAACAAAGACTTTTAAATTCCTATCTTATGATCCTATAGAAGATTTTATTCAAGACGATACGACATGGTCCACATACTGCTACGATACGTTAGATGAGAATATCTCTTGGTCTAATCCTGTTATTGAACAGAATACCGCTTACTACACCTTGAAAGCGAATTTTAAAAATTTCGAAGATAATTACTACTCCGCGGTTGTGGAGTTGATATATGAAGATGATGTCTATTATATAGATGCTCCATGCAATAATAAAAAATATCTTTGCCTTTATATGGAAAAAGATATCAATCCTAATGATATAGAAGTAAGGAATATCACATTCTTCAGAAGGTCATATAAAACATCTAAATGGGGAAAAATTGTTGCCATTGGTTCTTCTATTTTCTTTGTACTAATTCTATTAGGAATTCTTCTCATTCCTCCGGCAATTATCATCCCTGTTTCGATAGTTTCTTATAAACGCAAGAAGCGTAACAATATAAGTAAATAGATAAACCGAAAGAAATAAAGCAGCAATCACTATTATGGTTATTCTCGTTTGATATATCGGTGTAAACGTTAAAACGAAGCCGATTAAGAAACTAGCTATATTAGCGATAACAGCGTAAAGAAGTACCTTAAGGTACTTTTCTTTTATAAATAGATACACCACTAAAGATTCAATAAGTATCGTCGCGATTTCCGCTGCACTTAAGACTAAGTAATATATTAATTTTTCTTCAATATAAGATAATCCCACATTCATCAAGGGATTAAGAATTAGATTTAAAAAAGAAACGACAATAAATAATTTCAGATTCTTGTGTTTAAGAATCATATAAATTCCTGTTTCTATCGCTAGAGTGATGCTTAATGGCAAAATGAAGTTCATTATTATTTATCTATTATTCTTTTCTTGATAATTTTATAGGAACCAATCGCTTTAGATGCGGTAATTACTAATTTTGTTTTGATTCCTTTTTTGAGGGAAATAATATAATCCCCTGTTTTAGGGTTATCAAAAACTATCGCCTCATTAGTGGTTAAATCAGTAAATGCAAAAGAGATAGAACCACCATCATTGATAACGGATAAGATTATGATTTCTTCATACGACTTATGCCCTGTAAAGGTCATAAATCTATGGCATGAGAGCAAATAATATTTCCTAGAAGCTTGTGTTTTATAGTCCATATATTTATTTTATAAAAACATATTCTTAACAGAAAGAAAAACAGCACTGAAGTTTATCAATGCTGTTATTGTTGCTTTTTTTAGAAATCCACCATTTCTAATCGCTTAGAAGATATTCGATATACAAAGATATGTAACAAGAATGATAAAGCGATCGCACCTGCTAAAATAGCGAATTGAATACCGATATGAAGATTATTTAATATTTCTAAACCAGGAATATATGGTAAACCGATAGTTACCACACCGATATATACGACAAATCCTAAGATGGTAAATAAAGTCGACATGACGATAGATTTACCATTTTTATAATAGATAGGGAAGAATATGATATCAGCGATTGCATAACCGATAATAGCGAAGGCTAAGACAAGAACATAACTATTAAGACCTAATCCAGGAATGACATATTCTTTTGGATTTTCACTATTTGCAATAATAGCATCGTTTATCATTCTCGCTACAGGATATAAAGCACTCATGATGAGCATAAAGGCTACTTGCATAATTATCACAGTAATTATTCTAGCCATGACGATATCTTTTTTGCGTACTGGTAACAAAGTTGAATATAAAAGATCATTGCTTTGTTGGCCTTTATTTGCCCCCAAAAAGAGGATTGGATAACAGGTTAGGACATAGATGAATCCGATTCCTAAAGGATAAGAAGGAATAAGAATCATTAAAGGGAATAAAACGATAAAAATATAGCAAAGAGGATGCATGGATAAGCGCATCTCTTTATAAATCAAAGCTTTCATCTTCTTTCTTGCTCCTTTCAATATAAATCATAATTTGTTCTAAATCTGGTTCCACTGGAGTGATGTTGTTCTTTAAGAAAACATCTTTTTTATCTATGGTAATTAACCCTTCAATATGATCATCAAATTCTTTATAGGCGATATATTCATTTACAAGATTTTTATTCATTGATTTATCTTTGATAAATAAATAAGAGTTAATAAAGTCATTTTTATTACCTGAAAAGATAATTTCTCCATCGTGAATATATGTGATATCACTGGCGCATTTATCTAAATCACTAGTGATATGAGTGGAGAAAAGAATAGCGCGATCTTTATTTTTCACAATCTTACGAAAGATATCTAATATCTCGTCACGAGAAACAGGATCAAGGCCAGAAGTCGGCTCATCTAAAATTAATAGCTCTGCTTCATGAGATAACGCGATGGCGACAGAATATTTGACTTTCATGCCACTGCTTAATTCTTCTAATTTCTTATCTTGATTTAAATTAAATAAACGACACGCTTCATCAAATTTCTTTTGATCAAACTTCTGATAAAATCTTTTAGTGACATTTACTAATTGACGAATGGTCTTATTTGGATAGTAATTGAGCTCGCTTAAAGCAAAACCGATGCGTTGCTTATTCTCTAGTTCGTTTTTACTCATGTCCGTTTCAAAAGCGGAAATCTTTCCACTTTCATAATGGATGAGATTCATAATGCATTTTAAAGTTGTGGTTTTACCTGCACCATTACGGCCAATAAAACCCATTATTTGTCCAGTTTTAACTTCAAAAGAAACGTCTTTTAATGTAAAAGAAGGATATGTTTTCCTAACATTTTCTAATCTTAATATGTCACTCATTTAATTTGATCCTCCGCGATATGATAGAAGGCATCCGCTTTTAAAATAGCAATACCTTTTTGTTTATCACCTAAAACCATTAATGTTTCTCCTTCTTTGATATCAAACATTTCCCTGGCTTCTTTTGGTATTGTGATTTGACCTTTAGGTCCCACTTTCACACTGACAATGAAACGGTCTTGATTATTATTGTTCATATTCTTACATTTCTTACCTTTCTTACTTAATCATAGTCATTACATTGTAAAAGTCAATTAAAAACAGTACCGATTTGTATCGATACTGTAGTTATCATCCGAAAATAAAGCTTCAAGATTAATACAAATGTTACGGCTTCCGAAAAATACGTTACAAATCAATCAACTATTTCTTTCAAATAATCTCTTAGTTTAATTATATCTTCTCTGCCAAGCCATATTTTTAAGCAATTACCAGTCAATGCACCCTCATCCCAAAAGTGTATGCACCAATATGCCTCAATGTCTGCAATTTCATAACCTTTAGCAATGTATGTATATCGCTCATCTTTTCGTAAGTCTTTTTCGGTTATTAATTCAAAACTAAAATCTGGTTCCCAAAATTCTATTTCTAAGTCCTCTTTCAATTGCCCATCTAACAATTTTTGAAGATTATCAAGTAAGTATTCGATTTCTTCACACGCTAATATTTCGCTGTTTTTGATAGAATAATTTAACCATGTGCCAGAAACAAAAGAGCAAGAACATTCGCACCATTGTGGATTATCTTTATTTTTTGTTTTTTTGTACCCTTTTATTTCAAAAGAAATGTTTATGCCTTCAGCATTAAGAATAAATTCCATGTCTTAATTCTATCACACTAACAAAAAAACAGCACCGAATTGTATCGATACTGTAGTTTACATTTGGACTATTTGGACTATTTTGATACATCCGGACACTTTTACTAAAATCCGGACACCTATAAATTAGCGTGTGGATTTAAATCTAGATGAACGTGATGATGAGCATCTTCAGTCAAAATATGCGTGTTCATGCTCATGAATAATGACATGAGTATGAGTTATGTAATGTTTATGTTATGCAAGGACAACTATAGTAATACAAAGAAACACCCTCGAAACACACTTTCGTGTAATATAAAAGTACTATCTACTACAGCTCATTTTATACCAATTAAAAGTTAGAAAATGTTTTATAGATTTTATGCAAACTCACTCCATCTGGTTTGAAATCAAGCTCAATTTTATAGAACTCTACTCCCTTTTTTAGAGCTTCTTCTATCGCTGCTTTTTTAGAATAAAAAACTTACTTTTTTGTATAAAATACTTTGGCAATCAATAAAAAGTGTAAATAAAGAAAATACCGAACCTATCGGCCCGGTATTAAGGTTAGTTGGATTATTTTTTATTTTTCAAAAGCTTTGACGATTAAAGAATTGAGCTTTTTGACAAATTCTTGCTTATTAGAAACATCATATCCCTCTAATAGCAAGGCTTCATCATATAAGACGGAAGCATAATTCTTAACCATCTCATCGTCTTGTTCAATACTAGCGAAAATTTTAAATAATTTATGTTCTGGGTTGAGTTCGAGAACTTTGATGGATTTAACATCTTCTCCCTCGCCTTTTTCTTCATTGATTGTCTTTTCCATTTCCATGGATAATCCTTCTTTTGTGGAGATACAAACAGGAGAATCAACGAGTTTAGAAGAGATGATGACATCATCAACATTCTCTTTTAGAGAATCTTTTAGATTATCTAATAATCTCTTATGTTCTGCGGTGACGGATTCCACTTTTTCTTTTTCTTCATTAGTTAATTCATCACTACCTTCACTAGCGATAGATTTGAATTCTTTCTTATCGTATTCACGCACCATCATGATAGCGAATTCATCAATCTTGTTATCAAATAATAAGACATCGATTCCTTGCTTTTTATATTTCTCTATCTGCGGTAATAGCTTAATGCTGTCGAGGTTACTACCAGAAGCATAATAAATGTATTTTTGATCTTTTCCCATTTCTTCCACGTATTGTTTTAAGGAGATATATTTATCTTCTTGTTTTAAGGAATGGAAGATGAGTAAATCATTTAATAAATCTTTTTTAAAGCCATAGGAAGAATAAATACCATATTTGATATGCTCACCAAACGATGACCAGAATTTGAGGTATTTATCAAAGTCACTATTCTTTAATTCTTTTAATTTTTCAACAATCTTCTTTTCGACGTTATCTGCGATAGTTTTTAAAACTGGTGAAGTTTGTAAGATTTCACGGGAAATATTCAAATTAAAAGCGTCTGAATCCACTAAACCTTTAACAAACTTTAAATAATCTGGGATTAATTCAGGGCATTTATCTTTAATGAATATTCCTTTGGAATATAATTGCAAACCTTTTTCGAAGTTTTCACTATATAAATTATATGGTTGATGAGAAGGAATGAATAATAAAGCGCTATAATCAACTTTACCTTCAATGTTTAATTGAATAGATAATAATGGATCTTCATAATCGGAGAATTTACTCTTATAGAATTCATTTAATTCTTCTTGTTTAACTTCAGATTTATTCTTTTTCCAAAGCGGGACCATTGAATTTAGCGTTTCTAATTCTTTATATTCTTCATATTGGCCTTCAATTTCTTTACCATCTTTATCTAATTTTGGTTTAGATTTAGTGACATTCATCATAATTGGATAACGAATATAATCACTATATTTCTTCACCAATTCTTTAATGCGGTAATCAGATAAATAATCATCATAGTTATTTTCTTTTGTGTTCTTCTTTAAATGAAGGGTGATGGTTGTGCCGACATCTTCTTTATCACATTCTTCAATTGTGTAATTTTCTTTGCCATCAGAAATAAATCTATGGGCTTTTTCATTTTCTTTTTTACTAGTTACTTCTACTTCTTCCGCAACCATAAAGGCACTATAAAAGCCAACGCCAAATTGACCGATAATATCGACATCTTCTTTGTCTTTATTCTTCATCTTTTTGACGAATTCTTTACTGCCGCTTCTGGCAATTGTGCCGAGATTTTTAATCATCTCGCTTTTATTCATGCCAATACCATTATCACTAATAGTGATGGTTCTATCTTTTTTATCATAAGATAAGTCAATTTTATATTCTTCTAAAGCTACTTTGCCATTACTTGTTAAAGCGAGATATTTTCTTTTATCAATCGCATCAGATGCATTAGAAATGAGTTCTCTTAAAAAGATCTCGGAATTGGAATATATCGAATTGATCATCAAGTTAAGTAATTCTTTGCTTTCTGTTTCAAATTGCTTTGTTTCTTTCATAAACTAGCCTCCTTTTAGCACTTGAACTCTTTAACTGCTAACATATATGATTTTACAAACTTTTAGCACTCTGTCAACTAGATTGCCAATTATTCTTCTATTTATTGGATATTAAGAAAAAAGTACACTAGTGTACTTCATTCTATTTTGTTATATAAATATTAATTTTTGATTGTCGTTTTCACACTTTTATAACCCTATTTTGATGATTTATTATAGGAAAATCCAAATATTAGAAAGAATATGCAATTTAATGTTGTTAGGCTTAGAAATGCCATCGTTATGACATGAAGGTAGAAGCAATAGCAAAATAAATAAAGGCACTAGTTTCTTTTTCATATTTTTAGATTAAAACAACTAATGTCAAACTCTATGTGAATTAATGTGAAAATTTAAAAAACAGTACCGAATTGTATCAGTACTGTTGTATACACTTGGAAATAAACTATAGAAATAATACAATTGCTACGCTTTGCTGCCTGTACGCTACAGAAGAAGGCAAAATGCTACAAGAGACAGTTAAATGCTACACCCTTATTTTACCTTGAGCACTAAAGTAATTTCATCTTCGTAATTATCTCCGTTTGGTTCAAAGCCGAAAGCCTCATATATATGTTTAGCAACTTCATTACCTTCGACATAACTTGTAGTAATAATATCTTCCTCTCCATCAGGAAAAGTTAAAATATAATCAAGCGCTAATTTGACTGCGTCTTTGCCATATCCTTTATTTTGATAATCTTTATCAATCATAATTCTCCATAGATCATAACTATGTTTAAGGGTTTCTGGACATCCCTCGAAGTCATATGAATTATGTCCAATAAGTAAAAAGCCAACAGATTCGTCTCCATCATAGATGCCGAAAGCCTTTGCGTATTTTCCTTCCATCACAGTCGCATAAGCATAGGCCATTGATTTGAAATTGTCTCCGACGAATTCTTCTTGTTCTTTCTTAAGTTCAAGCCAACCTATTTCCCAATAGTTTTCAGTCGTGATAGGAATTAGTTTTAGATTCTTATGTTTTAGTTGATAATTTCTGACTTTCTCCAACATATAATCACCTCATGAACAATATAACAAAAAACAGCACCGATTTGCATCGATACCGTAATTAACAATTGGAAATAGACGCAAGAAATAATACAATTGCTGCGCTTTGCTACCTGTATGTCACAGCAGAAGGCAAAATGCTACGCAAACCTTCTAAATGCTACAGCACTTCTTTTAAGTATTTATCCATTTCTTCATATACCTTATCAACGTTGACAATATGGAGACAGTGCCAATCAGAAGGGAAAACAATTTTGCCATTTATGGAGGCATTAACTAAGTCTTCGTGTGCCTTTAACCATCTTTTAGCTTCATCATCTAATTCATGACCTTCTTCACCTTTGACATACCATTCTGGCATACTAACGAATTGAAGGGTTGGCTGAGTTGGAAGAGGTTTTTCATTAATAACCGACTTACCAGCAACACTATTGAAAATACAGGCCTCACTCAAAATATCGTAGTTATCCGTATTTCTATTAGCTAGGCATCTTACAATTTTCCTTTCTTCTTTAGTTAAAAGTTTTTTAAGGCCTGGCCTAACCACTTTTCTATTCCATCCAGTAACTCTAAAAAGCCAGATCATAAACTTATCCCAAGAACTAACTTTAAAATCCCAATCATCCTCATAGGCAGCAAGATTTGTATCAAAACCAATAAAAGTTTCCACTTCTTCTGGATAATTCTGTTCCCAATATTCTACTTCATTTCCACCGTTAGAGTGGGCGCACAAAACAAATGGTCCTTTGATACCTAATTTAGACAATGCTTCACGATATTCTTCAACAGTTGTTTTAATATCACGTTTGTATTTCACAATATCGCTTTGTCCATAGCCAAACTTCTCAGGCACAATAATGCGATATTCATTTTCAAGCTTAGAATAAATGGGCTTAAATTCCAAAATCGGGGAATCGCTCCCAAGTCCAGGAAGAAATACTAAAGTGTGCTTTCCTTCTCCTTTTACTAAAACACTCATTCTATGGCCATTCACCTCAACAAATTCCCCAAGAGGAGTATTAATTCTTTTCTTATCGATTGCAGTAAGAACCACATTGACAACAATACATGTTAAGCAAAACAAAAATACTAAAGGGAAAAACACCACGATTCCGATTATTTTTAATACTTTCAAAACCTTTTCTTTCATAAAACCACCTCATGAACAATATAACAAAAAACAGTACCGATTTGTATCGATACTGTAATTAACGATTGGCAATAAGCGAAAGAAATGATACAAATGTTACAACTTCCACAAAAAAATGTTACAAATACTATTAATGATGTTACAAGACAGTCGATAAATGTTACAAATCAACCAACTATATTTTTCAAGTAATCTCTTAGTTTAACTATTTCTTCCCCACGCTGTTCAATTAGGCGCTTATTTAGCGTCTTTTGTTTTACTCAATTATCTCTTCCCATTCCTTCATAAATATAGCGCTATCGCCATCTGAAGGAAGGCGAAGATCACCACGTGGAGAAACCGCAACAGTGCCAACTTTAGGACCATCTGGAATGGCATTTCTCTTAAATTGGTTCTGGAAGAAACGTTTTAATAACACTCCTAACCATTTTTTAATTTCTGCATTGCTATATTCATCACCTAACGCTTCTTGTGCGAGGAAATATAATTTTTTAGGATGATAT
>Ga0256405_10000462_pt1 | contig 134220 bp, 105 predicted proteins | sample RumenRJG_02DNA_FD_189096 | JGI IMG/M metagenome (GOLD analysis project Ga0256405, IMG submission 189096) | Bovine rumen microbial communities from Lethbridge, Alberta, Canada - RJG_02 | ecosystem: Host-associated > Mammals > Digestive system > Stomach > Rumen | place: Canada: Alberta...
GGTGAACATTATATCCCGCACCACGCAAGTCTTCGTCAAGACCCAACAACACGTTGATACGTGAGCGCTGGTGAGGTTCCATCACGTTCTGCATGATGAAGTCGGCACCATAATAGAACAGTCCTGAGCCCAAAGCGAAGAGAGCGATAAAGAAATAGTTGCGGATGCGTGAGGATAGCGCCTGGAAGAGCAGGTAACCTATCAGAAAGACAACCTGCGCCATCTGGATATAGACGATATTGATGCCAAAGCTCAACAAAGGCAGAGAGAGCAGGGTGACACCCACCGAACACAGCAGCATGCGCCACGCCAGCCTGCGATGGCAATAGACCCAAACCATGCCGATGGAGAACAGCTGGATAAGCACCATAACGGCATAGGGGCCTACCATCGTTGACGACGAGCCCATAGGAACCTCGGCAAAACGGATGCCCACCACGAAATAGACCACCATAGCAATACCCGTAAACAGGATACTACCCGGCATACCCTCACGATAGAACATCAGGAAGAAGGACATATAGACCAGTGCCGAACCCGTCTCACGCTGCAGGACGATACACACCATAGGCAAAAAGATGATCAGCAGGGCAGCACCAAAGTGGCGCCACTGCTGGATGCTATAGCCATAGGTGGACATCAGCTTGGCAAGTGCCAAGGCTGTGGCGAACTTTGCAAACTCCGCAGGTTGCAGGCGCAAGGGGCCCAAAACCAGCCAAGACCTGGAACCCTTGATGCTATGCGGATTGAAGATAGTAGCAAAGAGCAACAATAGCAGCAAGGCATAGATAACATAGGAAAAGGTATCGTATATTCTATCGTCGAGCAAAAGGACAATAGTGCCCAGCATGATACTCGTAGCTATCCAGACAATCTGCATGCCAGAGCGTGTGGATAGCGAGAAGATATCCGTCTCGCCATACGAGTAGCTGGCACCGCAGACACTGATCCAGCCAAACGACAGCAGGGCGATGTAGATAAGCACCGTCCACCAGTCGAGGTTGCGTAGCACGCTTTGTTGTCTTCTATCTGCTTCCATCTTTCAATGCTCAGTTATCGGCTCGTAGAGCCATACGAGATATGTCTATTCTGGAACTCCTCAGCCTTCTTCTTTGAAGCCTCCGAGAGTTTACCATTGATATACTGCTCCATAATGAGACCACCAATGGGCACACCATAGGTGGCGCCCCATCCACCGTTCTCCACATACACGGCAACGGCTATCTTTGGCTTATCCATCGGTGCAAAACCCATGAATACCGAGTGGTCGTGGCCACGGTTTTGTGCAGTACCCGTCTTACCACATGCCATGAAATCGTACTTCGCCAACTCATGGCAGGTGCCACCAGTTGCCGAGGCGCGCATGCCCTGCACCACATAGTCGTAGGCTTCCTTCGAGGCTTTGGTATGGCGGCGCTGTGTATAGAGCGAGTCGAGCTGTTCGCCCTGAATGCGCTTCACTACATGCGGCGTGATGAACCACCCACGGTTGGCGATAGTTGCGCCCAAGTTAGCAATCTGAAGCGGTGTAGCATTGACCTCACCCTGTCCGATGGCAATAGAAATAATCGTCAGTCCGTTCCATGAACCTTTATACGCCTTGTCATAGAACTCGGCATTAGGAATCAGTCCACGCTTTTCGCCAGGCAGATCGATACCCAACTTATAGCCAAAGCCCATCGACACCATATAGTCGCGCCACGTATTCATCGCTTTCTGCACACTGCCATACTTATTCTTGGCACCTATCATATAATAGAGACCCCAACAGAAATAGCCGTTACATGAAGTCGATAAGGCAGGTATCAGAGGTAATGGAGCAGCATGGCCGTGACAACCCACGTGCAGACCTTTATAGTTAAAGCCGTGCGCACAGGGATAGGCGGTATGCGTAGGATGGAGAATACCCTCCGTCATAAAGGTCAGACCCTGGGTGGTCTTAAACGTAGAACCTGGCGGATACTGTCCCATAATACTACGGTTCAGCAGGGGTTTCCACACATTCTGACTGAGCAGACGGTGACTCTTCGAACGCTGGCGACCCACCATCATACGCGGGTCGTAGCTGGGCGACGACACCATACACAGCACCTCACCCGTCTTGGGTTCGATGGCAACAATGGAGCCAATCTTTCCCTCCATCAGTCGCTCACCAAGTGCCTGCAGGTCGGCATCCAGTCCCAGTGTCAGGTTCTTGCCAGCAACGGCACGACGGTCGAAGCGGCCATTCTGATAGCGGCCTTGCACACGACCATGAGCATCACGTAGCAAAATCTTCATACCTTTCTCGCCACGCAACTGCTTCTCGTAGCTACGCTCCACGCCCAGCTTACCGATATAGTCACCTGGCTGATAGTAATCGTCCTCCTCAATATCGGCAGGCGACACCTCAGCGACATCGCCCAGCACATGGGCAGCAAAGGGATAGCGGTATTGGCGGATGCTTCGGCGCTGGATGTAGAAGCCTTGAAAGCGGAACATCTTCTCCTGGAAGACGCTGAAGTCAGCCTCTGACAGCTGGCTCATAAAGAGTTGTTCGGTAAAGCGTGAGTAACCGGGATTCTTCGAACGGTCCTTGATGGTCTCCATGCGGTGGTCGAAGTCCTCACGAGTGATGTTCAATGCCTCACAGAAGTCGAGGGTGTCCAAATGGTCCTTAGCCTCGTTCATCACCACCATAATATCATAGGCTGGCTGGTTATATACCAGCAGCTTGCCATTACGGTCGTAGATACCTCCACGAGAGGGGTACTCAATCTTCTTCAGGAAGGCGTTAGAGTCGGCACTCTTCTTGTAGTCGTCACTGGTAATCTGGAGCATGAAGAGACGGATGATGTAGATTACCACGATGAGCAATGCCACACCACCAATCACATAATGCCTGTAATCTAACGAGTAGTCCTTCATAGTACTCCCAGTTGCAGCGTCAACGATTATCTACCTCTGCCTATCTCGATAGTAAATATCAAAACCAGCGTGATGAAACTGCTACCAGCCACACACAGCAGCCAATACATGAGATTGAAGAAGGTGAACATCTCCAGACTGTAGAACAGTATGCAAAAGAGCAATACCATAGGGACAATGTAGTAGGCATACTTCAGCGGGCCGAAGGTCTTTATCGACGGTAACAAGTTGTCGGCAGAGTCACGGGGCACATACAGCTCCATATAATAGGGCTGTATGGCAGCTATCACGGTGAGCGATGCTGCAGCCAGTCCTGGTGTATTCGAGAAGATGTCGATAAGCAGACCCAATAGGAAACTCCATACCAGCACCGCCCATTTCTCGTGATTGCGCGGAAACATCGCCACGAAATAGACGTAAAGGAACGGTGTGGCATAGTGGAACAGATGGATGCGTCCCAGCACAAGAACCTGTACCAGGAAGAACAAGGCAAACCACCCTAACCGTTTGAAGAAATCTGCTGACATCTCTCTTAACTCCTTTAACTTCTCTATCTTCTTAGTTACTCATGCACATTTAGCTTCAGCGAATCGCGTGCCGCCTGCATCACTCGCATGCGGGCAGCAATAGAGCGGTCGCTAATAACAACAACATCGCGCAAATTGCCGAAGTCAGTTGTCAGACGCACCTTCAGCTTATACGACAAACCATCGCGGGCATTATATACCTCTACTATCTGTCCGACAAGGACTCCTGGCGGGAAGATGCTCGAGTAACCGTTCGTCTCCACCCAGTCGCCTCGCTTGAAACGTGCATGACGGGGGATATCCTCGACATAGGCATAGGCTGCATCTTCGCCATACCAGCGAAGAACACCAAAATAGCCATAGCCACGAATGGCACAGCTGATGCGCGACGAGTGGCTGTTCAGCACAGGAATGACGACGCTATAGTGGTCGGAAACCAGGTAAGTGACACCTACCACGCCACGACCGCAAGCCACACCCATGCCAACATCCACACCATCGTCCTTACCTTTGTCGATGGTCATCAGGTTGTCCAGCTTGCCCAGCTCGTTACTCACCACCTTTGCAGGAATAATCTGGTACTTACTCAACGAATCCAAGCCTTGCTGTTCCTTAAGGTCTTTCTCCCGGGTTGCCTCGCCATACAAACGTCGCAACTGGGTTACCTGACGCTCCAAGTAATAGTTACGAACCGTCAGGTCCTCATTCACTTTCGTCAATGAGAAGTACGATTCCATGGCTGATGTCCACTGATAGAAGCGGCCTGCCAGTGCGTTAGCTGATGAGAACCACACACTATTCTGATAGCTGTTATAACTGAACAACAGCGTCAGGCTCACAGCCTCCAAGAAAATGAAAATCAGCCAATGGTAATGGCGACTGAAAAACTCCAGAAGATTCTTCACCCTCTCTTATCTCCTTCTATCTTCTTTCTCCTTCAGAATTATCTCATCAGGAATGTGAAGCGGTTGACGTTCTTCAGAGCAATGCCGGCACCCTTGGCAACAGAGTGCAACGGGTCTTCTGCAATATGGAAGGGGATATTGATCTTTGACTCCAGACGACGGTCCAAGCCACGCAGCAGGGCACCGCCACCAGCCAACCAGATACCGTTCTTCACGATATCGGCATACAGCTCAGGAGGCGTATTCTCCAGTGCAGAGAGTACGGCATTCTCAATCTTGGCAACGGTCTTGTCCAGACAGTGGGCAATCTCCTGATAGCATACGGGAACCTCCATAGGCAGAGCGGTAATACGGTTAGGACCGTGAACGACATAGTCCTCAGGAGCCTCATCGCCCAGGTCGGTCAGTGCAGAACCAACGGCAATCTTAATACGTTCAGCCATACGCTCAGAAACCTTCACGTTGTGCTGACGAGACATATATTCCTGGATATCAGCAGTCAGGTCGTCACCAGCTGTACGGATGGAGTTGTTCGAAACAATACCACCCAGCGAGATAACAGCAATCTCAGTAGAGCCACCACCGATATCAACAATCATGTTACCTTCTGGGGCCTCAACGTCAATACCAATACCGATAGCTGCAGCCATTGGCTCGAAAATCAAATATACGTCACGACCATCGGCATGTTCTGCAGAGTCGCGTACAGCACGCAACTCCACCTCAGTAGATCCTGAAGGAACGCCAATCACCATACGCAGTGACGGAGAGAACAGGCGACTGCCTGTATGTACCATCTTAATCAGACCACGCATCATCTGCTCACAGGCAGAGAAGTCGGCAATCACGCCATCACGCAACGGACGAACAGTGCGGATATTGTCGTGTGTCTTTTCATACATCATCTTAGCTCGCGAACCTACGGCAATCATCTTGTCGGTATGGCGGTCGAGGGCTACTACTGACGGCTCGTCAACCACAATCTTATCATCACTGATAATAATAGTGTTCGCCGTGCCCAAGTCCATAGCTATTTCCTGGACAAAACTAAAAAATCCCATTCTTCTTTAAACTATAAACTGTAAACTATAAACTTTATTTCTCAAACCAAGCGTGGATGGCGGTATCGTAGTGTGAGCTAACACCAAAAGCACGGGTAGCAAACATGCGGCGCTGTTCCTTAGTGGTCTCGGCACCCTGTTTGTTCAGAATATCCAGCAGTACGGCGTACTCAGCCTTTGAGGGCACGATAACAACGTCGTTGAAGTTCTTTGCTCCGGCACGAATCAGCGAAATACCACCGATATCAATCTTCTCAATGATATCCTCCTCAATAGCGCCGCTGGCAACGGTCTGCTCAAAAGGATACAGGTCGACGATGACGAGGTCAATCTCAGGAATCTCGTACTGAGCCATCTGCTCACGGTCACCCTCATTGTCGCGACGACCCAGGATACCTCCGAACACCTTCGGATGCAGGGTCTTTACACGACCACCAAGGATAGAAGGATAAGTGGTTACGTTCTCTACCTTTTCGCAAGCATAACCCAGACTCTCGATAAAGGTCTGTGTACCGCCTGTAGACAGGAACTTCACGCCCTCATCGTTCAACTTCTTCAACAACTCTTCCAGCCCATCCTTGTGGAATACAGAGATGAGCGCAGTCTTAATCTTCTTTGTCTCTGCCATAAAATAATATAACGTTATATTCGAATTCGGGCTGCAAAATTACAAAAAAAACAGCACACCACACAACCTTTACAGCAAAATTTTCACCTTATTATAAAAATAATGCTGCAAATCAATTTTTCAAGTCATTGATGGGGCTATGCTCCTAACGTCAAGACAAAGCGGGAACCACCGGTATAGGAGGTGTCAAGAACGACATCACCGTTCATGTGGCGAGCAAACGAGCGGGCAATGGAAAGACCGATGCCCGTACCGTCAGAATACTCGTCCAACTGCACAAATTCGGTGAAGATATTCTCAGCCTGCTCAGGAGGAATGCCAATGCCAGTATCCTCAACCACAAAAAAGATATGCTGCGGACTGACACTGACACTCAGGGTCGCATGTGCCTTCTGCAGTTTAGCATGACGACGCTGGAACGCCACAGGATGCGTGAACTTAATGGCATTGTCGAGCAGCAGAACCAGTGCTTTGACTGCCGCCTTCCGATTGGTTCTGAAGACGGTTCCTTCAACTTCTGCCGACACCTGTAACTGGAAGTCCAAATGGCGGGCTTTCTGGATACCACTCTTTTCAACAGCCTCTCTGGCTATATCGGCAGGAGTCACTGTATCTAGGCACTCTATGTCGGCATTGCTGTTTATCATGCTCAAATCCAGCATTTTATCCACCAAGTGGGTGATACGTTCACTGTTCTCGACAATCTTCTTACTGATATCCTGCAACTGTCCGCCATCCAGATTAATATCGGGAGTAGCCAGCACCTGACTGAATCCCGACAGCACATTCAAGGGCGTGCGTACCTCATGAGAAATCTGCTGGATAAACTGCGTCTTCATGCGCGACGACTCCTCAGCACGCTCATTGGCCAATAGCAGTTCGCGGTTGGTAGCATCCAACTCGCGATTCTTGGCATCCAACTTTAGGTAAGCCTTCCGCCGTTGCACGGCATAGATATGGAAGAATACCAAGATAATAAACATGACGACGGCGCCCCAAATCAATCGTTGTTGCGACAGTTTAGCACGCTGTTCAGCTATCTGGCGCTCCTTGCCCTCAGTATCGTAGATGGTGGATATCAGATCGGCATCTATTTTCTTCTGACTCACCAGGGCTGTATCGTAGGCCGCGGCTATCTGAGTAGCCACGCGCAGGGCAGAGTCGCGGTGACCTGCCAACAGGTTCACATGGAACTTGGGTATCATGAAGCGACCGATACTCTCCAAATCAGGCTGGTAGCCGTTCTCAGCCATGAAGGCATCCAGCTTCGACATATTACGTGCTGCCTCGTCGAAACGGCCAGTAGCCATCAAGTATCGGCAACTATTGATAACATGCCCCAACTGCTTGGCTGACTGTGTTGACAGATAGTCTGCAAAAGCCTTCTCAGCATCTGCAGGGCGACCCTGGGCATGAGCCAGCATCGCACGTAAATAAGTTATCTCAGCCTTCATCTCGTCAAGGTAGATAGAGTCGGCATGGGGATGCTTCAGTGCCTCAGCATACAGCGATTCCTCTCTGGCTATCCACGGTGCAGCCTTGTCCACTTTTCGACAGCGCATATAGGCGGTAGCAATAGCGTTCATTGTCTTCTGACATTCACGCAGGTCGAGCGGGTCACCGTGAGTTGCCAAACGGGTCTTAATGCCCTCTAACGATTCCTGAAAACTCTTGTCGGCCTCAGCGTCCTGGCCTAGACAGAGCTGGCTCTCACCAATAATCTGCGCTATATCGTGATGGTCAACAAACGACTCATGACCTGCCGCCCTCAGTTTACGGTCGGCATTATAGGCTTCGCGTAGGGCACGGTCGTAACGCCTCATGTCGCAGAGCAGACGCACATAGTCCTTATAGGAATAGATGTAACATTCCACATCAGCCCTGGTATTCAGCTTCTTTACGTCCATGTTGGTCAACTGGTAATACTGGCTGAGCGACTTTCTCTGCTGTCCCAATAGGTTATAGGCAATGGTGCGATAGAAAATAGCCCTCACCTGTGGCAGTTCGCCCGTGCGCTCCAGACTGTCAGTCACCTTCAGCAGACAGGGAAATTCGCGTGCATCGCCCAATGCTGACACCAGTGAGTCGGCACGGGTATAGCCGTCTGCATTGGCATAGCCACCGGTAGCGGCAGGTTGCTGACATTTAGTGCATCCAACCACCGCTATCAGAGTCAGCACGATGCTGACGACGTATATTTTGCTAAGACCTCTCATGTACATTTCAATAATCAGCTGCAAAATTAGCTATTTTTTGCCATATTCTCCATCTTTGCCAACAGAAATGTCGCATTTTGCAGGAAAATTTGTATTTTTGCACCGCGAAATCAGAAAAGACACGTATGAAACGTTCATTCATCCTCTCTATATTCATCTTTTCGTCTACCTTGATGCTGGTGGCACAGACCACCCATGAGCCAAAGGGTGTCATGCGTTTTCTCCACAAACTGGGAACACTGATTGACACAATGGCGGTAAGGGGTGTCGATCCACATTATATCACAGCACCCGAGCGCCCCTGGCAAGTCATTGCTAAAGGTAATGTCAACCAGTCGGAACTGAGGATGAAGTCCACCATCAACAGCGCTACGATATCCACTGAAATGACGGGCGACCTGGAATGGGAGCCACGCATCAAGAGCTCTCTGTTAAGCTATGCCGGTATATGGGCTGGTTATCGTGGCTATGGACTGGGCTACTCATGGAATGTCAGTGGTGGCAAAGGAAGCATCCTCAGCTTTGGTGCCACGGGTGGTTCTTATGGTATTAACCTGCGCATCCATACCTTCCGTAGTAATAAGCCAGAAGTGCACTATGAAGGAGCGTTCCTTTACGAAAACGGCCAGCCCATCTTTATCACAAAGACAGATCAGGTTCAGTTGGCCAGTGCCATCAAGACGCGCACGCTGTTGCTCGATGCCTACTACTTGTTCAACGGCAAGCGTTTCTCCTATGCTGCCGCCTATGACCAGTCGGTTATTCAGAAGCGCTCGGCAGGCTCGTTCATGGCTGGTGCCATGTACTACCATTCGCACATCAACTATGTCGACGATGAGAATGCCGCCTTCATCATGCTCATGGACGACATCGGACGCATCAAGCAATGGCAGTTCAGCGTCGGTGCGGGCTACGCCTACAACTTCGTACCCTGTCAGGGACTGCTCATCAGCGCTATGTTCATGCCCATGCTCACCATCTACGACCGCCATAAAACGTGGCGCTACGACTCTAACCTACGCGAAGTCATCGAGACTGCTATTCAAGCCGAGGATGAACTGATTATGAATGAGTACCACCTGAATGACGAGCCACTTTCCATCACCGACGGCCACAGTCCCGTTGCCCTTAATTTCGACACCCGTCTGTCGCTGACCTATCAGTGGAGCCGTTTCTTCATCAACGCCTACGGTCAGTTCAGCCGTTTCCATTTCAAGGACGACGGCGTGAAGGGCACCCTCCGCGACTGGTATGTCAATGCATCTATAGGCGTCAGATTCTGAAGAAAATTGGTTATTTTTTCGTTTGTTTGGAAAATAATTCGTACCTTTGCAGCCGCAAATTTGACCAAATTAATTCCAAATGAGAAAAAAGATTGTTATAATGGCTGCGACAGCCATGTTCGCCACCGCCACTTGGGCTGGTGGTCTGATGACCAACACGAATTATCACATCGCTTTTGACCGTATGTTCGCCCGTGGTGCCAGCACTGAGATTGACGCCACATTCTCAAACCCTGCCGGACTGGCATGGGGACACGAGGGTTGGCAGTTGTCACTGAACTTCCAGAAGCCCTGGCAGAACCGCGACATCGAACTGACAGCACCGAACGGTACAAAGACCCTATACGAAGGTAAAGCCTCAGCACCTATCGTGCCCGCACTGTTCGCTTCATACAAGAAGGACCGCTGGGCAGTCAGTGGCATGATTGGTATCGTAGGAAGCGGTGGCTTCGTTCAGTATGACGACGGTGTACCCATGTTCAACGTGCTGCTGAACAGCACTATCACTAAACTAACCAAAGGTCTGTCTGATGCGACCCAAGGAGCCATTCCACCAATTACTCCCGACCAATACACACTGGACTCGGAGATGAAGGGCAAACAGTATATCTATGGTGGACAGTTGAACTTCAGTTATAAGATTACGGACTATCTGGCCGCAGCAGTAGGCTTCCGTGCCAACTACTATGACGGCTACTACCGCGGGCACGTCATTGCAGACAATCATGCCACAAAGGGCAAGTTGGCAAGTCTGCTGCTTGATGTAGACCAGAAAGGATGGGGTTTTACACCTATCATCAGTCTGGCGTTCCATCAAGGCCCCCTCACGCTGACTGCCCGTTATGAGTTCCGCACGAAGATCAGTACTAAGAACGACACCAACGTCTTAGATGCAGACCTCAACACCACAAAGATGGTAACAGAGCCATTGACACAATTAGTTGTAGCCGGTGCCATCACTGCTGCTCAGGCACAAGCCATTGGACAGGGTATTCAACAGCAACTGGGCGGTGGTTTCAGTGACTATACTGCCCCCTATGAGGATGGTGCTCGCACACGCTATGATATGCCTGCATTGTTCACGGTGGCTGCGGGCTATGAGTTTTCACCCAAGTTGCGTGCCACCCTGGAGTATCACTTCTTCGACGACAAGAATGCCAAGATGGCTAACGACCGCCAGAAGGAGTTGACTCACGGCACCCACGAGTTCCTAGCTGGTGTTGAATATGACATCAACGAGAAGTTCACCGTCAGCTGCGGTGGCCAGCGCACCGACTACGGTCTGTCTGATGGTTACCAGCAGAACACATCATTTGCCTGCGACAGCTGGTCGATTGGTATGGGTGGCGCCTGGAACATCAATGAGAAGATTCGCCTAAACGCCAGCTATTTCTGTAGTCTCTACAGTAACTACGACAAGGTGGTTTCTTACGGCAAGGAGACCTACTCACGTACCAACCACGTTATCGGTATCGGCGTAGACTATAAGTTCTAAAGATTACATACCCATGAGAAACGAAAAAAGGAATCTTCCAGTGAGAAGATTCCTTTTTTGTAGCGGGAGCCGGGATTGAACCGGCGACCTCATGATTATGAATCATGCGCTCTAACCAGCTGAGCTATCCCGCCATCATTGCTGTTAAGCGGCTGCAAAGGTAGACATTTATTTCGAATTACCAAAATTTTTCTGAAAAAATCTTCGTATTTCTATTTTTTTTTGTACTTTTGCAGTGTCAAACTGTAGGAATAATAACCTAAAACAGATGAAAACATGCAAAAACTGACGATTGAATACCCCCTGGCAACAAACTCCATCAAGATAGTATGGGACATGATTGGCAATGCCGCTGGCATGCAGAAGTGGCTGGCTGACAAAGTCGTGGAAGAAGACGATGAGACGTGGACATTCACATGGGGCCAGCCGTGGACAGAACGCGACACCAAGCAGTCACGCATATTAAATAAGGAGAAGTTCGACCATATCCGTCTGATGTGGGACTACCACGAGGATACTCCTGAAGCTTATTGGGAGTTGCGCATAGCCCAGAGTAAAGAGACTGGACACCTGACCTTGCTGATTACCGACTACGCAGCAGACGACGACGAAGCAGCAGACCTTCGTGGCATCTGGGACGACAACTTGGAACGCCTGCACCGCGTCAGCGGCCTCTGATTATTCAGAAGAACACGAATTACATGAATTGAAGCGATTTAACTAATAATAATTCGCAAAATTCGTGTAATTCGTGGTTTTTTTATAATTTTGCAGGCTGAAACATGTTTCGTATAAAGAAGTTAGACATATTTATTGCCAAACAGTTCGGATTACTGTTTCTTGCCGCCTTCGTCATCTGCCAGTTTGTGCTGATGATGCAGTTCCTGTGGCGATATGTTGACGAACTCATTGGTAAGGGCCTGTCAATGGATGTTCTGGCTCAGTTTTTCTGGTATATGGGTATCATGCTGATGCCACAGGCGTTCCCATTGGCCATCCTGCTATCTTCACTCATTACTTTTGGTAATCTGGGCGAGAGCTCGGAGTTGACGGCTATCAAGGCTGCAGGAATTTCGCTGAGACAAGCCATGCGCTCGCTGACTGTCATCACCATAACCATTGCCTGCATCTCGTTCTACTTCCAAGAGGTTATTGGCCCTAAAGCTTTCGTATCGTTCCAACAGTTGCTCATCTCTATGCAGCAGAAGAATCCTGAGGTGGAGATTCCTGAAGGCATCTTCTATGACGGCATTCCTGGCTCGAACCTCTATGTACAGAAGAAAGACTTGGACCGTGGCGTGCTTTATGGTATTATGATCTACCGCATGAACAACAACTACGAGGATGCCGCCGTTATTCTGGCGGACTCTGGTCGCATACAGGCTACTGCAGAGAAGAAACATCTGCTGCTGACCTTGTATAGTGGCGAGTGGTTTGAGAATATGCGCCAGTCGGGGCTGGGCGTCAATGCCAATGTGCCTTATCGCCGAGAGACCTTTGCCACCAAGAAAATACTGCTTGACTTTGACGGAGGCTTTAACCTGACTGAGATGGGTGGCATCTCTGCCGATGCCCGTTCGAAGGGACTCAGCCGTATCGTCCACGACCTGGACTCCATCCGCGAGTTCAACGACTCCGTGGGACACCAGAACTATCACGAAGCCATGCAGATCACCTATGCTCGTGCAGCACTCAATCACAGCGACTCCACAAAAGTCGAGAAAGCGGTGGCAGGCCAAAACGAGTTGTTTGACTCCCTCTACCAAAAGTTAAGCGCCGATGACAAGCAACAAATCCTCACGCAAGCATCGAACGACGTGCAGATGACACTGACAAACCTAGACTTCAAAGCCGAATACTCCTACTGGCTGAACCGTGAGGAGCGTATGCACATGATGGAGGCTATCAACAAGTTTACGCTGTCCTTGTCGTGCATCATCTTCTTCTTCATCGGAGCACCGCTGGGTGCCATCATCCGCAAGGGTGGTCTCGGAGTACCTGTTATCATCTCCGTCATCGTCTTCATCGTCTTCTACATCCTCGACAATACAGGTATGCGTATGGCGCGTATCGACGAATGGACCGTGTGGTTCGGCAAGTTGCTGGGCACCGCCGTGCTGTCACCCATCGCCATCTTCTTTACCTACAAGGCCAACAAAGACTCAACGGTCTTCAATGTCGATATGTATCGTAACATCGTGATGCAACTGTTAGGACTGCGTACTAAGCGAAGCATCATGAAGAAGGAAGTCATCATTGAGGGACCTCAATATCTGGAAGATAGCAACAAGTTGGCAATTATCAGCGAAGAGGCAAGCCATTATATAGATGAGCACAAACTGCTGCGCTGGCCCAACCCGATAGTAGTATTCTTCCGTTCGGGTATCGACGAGGATATTGCCACACTCAATGACAAGTTGGAGGCTATCATTGAAGACCTGTCATACACCCGCGACAAACGCATCATCATGCTGCTGAACAGGTATCCCATCATTGCCACCCATGCTCACACACGTCCATTCCAACGCAAGTGGCTGAACGTGCTGACAGGAGTATTCCTGCCTACGGGTATCTTCTTCTATGTCCGCATCATCCGCTTCCGCTTCCGTCTGTATAAAGACCTGCAGCACATCCAGCGTACAAACACGAAACTCATTGCCCGCATCAGCGAACTATATAACAAGTAAATACAGAAAACAACTAAGATATGGAACCACTGAAACTCAACACTATCGAAGAGGCACTCGTTGACTTCAAGGCCGGCAAATTCGTCATCGTGGTAGATGATGAAGACCGCGAGAATGAAGGCGACCTTATCTGTGCCGCTGAGAAGATTACACCAGAGATGGTCAACTTTATGCTGAAGAAGGCCCGTGGCGTGCTCTGCGCTCCACTGACCATCAGCCGTGCCGAAGAGCTGAATCTTCCCCATCAGGTGCAGGACAACACCTCGCTGCTGGGAACGCCATTTACTGTCACTGTCGATAAGATAGAGGGCTGCACCACCGGTGTCTCTGCCCATGACCGCTGTGCCACCATCCGTGCACTGGCCGACCCCACATCAAAAGCCGAAACATTCGGACGCCCTGGACACGTAAACCCACTTTACGCTCAGGACAATGGTGTCTTGCGCCGTTCAGGCCATACGGAGGCCGCCATTGATCTATGTAAGCTCTGCGACATGCAGCCCGCAGGTGCTCTCATCGAGATTATGAATGAGGACGGCACGATGGCTCGCATGCCTGAGCTACAGGTATTTGCCAAGGAACACGACTTGAAGATTATCACCATCAAGGACCTCATCGCCTACCGCCTGAAGAAGGAGTCACTCATTGAGATTGGCAATAGTGCCGACCTACCTACCAAATGGGGCCACTTCCGTCTGGTGCCATTCCGCCAAAAGTCAAACGGACTGGAGCACATGGCACTAATCAAAGGCGAATGGCGCGAGGACGAAGCCGTACTGGTACGCGTCCACTCGAGTTGTGCTACAGGCGACATCCTCGGCTCTATGCGCTGCGACTGTGGTGAACAGTTGCACAAAGCCATGGAGATGATTGAGCAGGAAGGTAAAGGCGTGCTAATCTATATGCAGCAGGAAGGTCGTGGCATTGGTCTGATGAACAAGATTGCCGCTTACAAACTGCAGGAGCAGGGCATGGACACCGTAGAAGCCAACGTACATCTTGGTTTCAAGCCCGATGAGCGCGACTACGGCTGTGGTGCACAGATGCTCCGCCACCTGGGCGTCCACAAGATGCGCCTCATGACAAACAACCCCACCAAGCGCGTCGGCTTAGAGGCCTACGGTCTGGAAATCGTCGAGAACGTGCCCATCGAGGTAACACCCAACGAGTATGACTACCGCTACCTGAAGACCAAGCAGGAGCGCATGGGACACACATTACATCTGAAGTAAGATGTCTGTAAAATGAAGAAGATACTACCTATAACCTTATGGTTTGGGGCACTATTGACCATTGCCATCGCCCTGTTATACGTCGAGTCCGACCTTCTCTGGAAGGTGCAACACCGTGATTTATTCCTTTCCTCGGCACTGTTCTTCAAACAGACGATGGTTGTGTCAGGCGGCATACTCTCCTATCTGGGAGCGTTCTTCACCCAATTCTTCTACTATCCCTGGCTGGGTGTTACCATCCTTTGCGGCTGGTGGCTATTGTTGATGTGGCTGACGAAACGAGCCTTCTCCATTCCAGACCGCTGGAATATCGTGGCACTGATTCCCGTAGCCATCTTGCTCATTGCCAACATGGATCTGGGCTATTGGGTATATGCCATGAAGCTACGTGGCTATTTCTTCTCTGCCACCATCGGCACAACAGCTTGTGTAGCCATGCTGTGGCTCTTCCGCCAACTACCTGAGAAGCTTTGGGTACGCACAACATCTGTTGTGCTGACAGTGCTGGCCGGCTATCCTTTGATGGGCGTCTATGCCTTGGCAACTGCCTTGCTGATAGGTGTCTGGACGTGGCGACTCACCAAGAACCGCAATCAGAACATCATTGTCAGCGCCAGTGCGCTATTGGCCATCGTTGCCATTCCCCTGTTCTACTACCGCTTCGTCTATTACCAGACCCATCTTGCTGACATCTATCGCACGGCATTGCCCGCCTTTACCGTTCAGGAGGATTATCCAGCTTTCTATTATCCCTATTATCTGCTGGCCGTCTGCTTCCTGGCATTCGTCGTCTTCTATAATAATAAGAAAACTTTCCAACCCCTATTGCGCTGGATTATACAAGGTGCACTACTGGCAGCACTTGTCGCCGGCGTCTGGCACTACTGGTATAAGGATGCCAACTTCCACCACGAACTGAAGATGCAGCGCTGCATAGAGCAGGCCGACTGGGAGGGCGTCATTGACGAAGGCCGCAAACAGGCTGGAGAGCCCACCCGTGCCATCGTCATGATGCACAATCTGGCGTTGAGCCGTTTGGGACGCCAGTGCGACGAGATGTACAATTTCCCCAAAGGTTCGAAACGCACCAATACAGAGCTTCCCATCTATATGTTCAACACTGCCGGCGTCATGATTTACTACCAATATGGTGTGATGAATGAGGCTCATCGCCTGTGTATGGAGGAGGCTGTCGAATATGGCTGGAACGTTGAGAATCTTCGATATATGGCCAGGGCAGCCCTGATGAGCCACGAGCAACAGGTTGCAAGAAAATATCTTGACCTGCTCCGTCAGACGATGTTCTATGGTGGCTGGGCCGACCACATGGAGGAGTTGCTCAACAACAACGACCTCTTGGCTAAGGACGAGGAGACGGGCCCCATCACTCGCATGATGCACTACGATGACAACCAGAGCCAGGGCCACGGCTACGTGGAGAAAGACCTCATGGAGTCATTGGCACGACTGGATGCCGACGACATCTACTTCCAGGAGCAGGCAGTGCTGGCCGCTATGTGGTGCAGAGACCCAGGCCTCTTCTGGCCCCGCTTCGAGCACTATGTCCATTTAAACGGTGAAGAAGAGATGCCGCCCCGCATCTTCCAAGAAGCAGCATGGCTCTTCGCAAACATGCAAGGACAACAGGGACTGGACGAATGGGTGCTTCAGCCTGGCGTAAAGGAGAGCTTCAACGGCTTCATGAGACAGATGCAGCAATTCAGCCAGACGCAGGATCCAAGCATCAGACAAAGCCTGTTGCAGTATTTCGGCAACACCTACTATTTTGAATACTTCTTCTTAAAGAACATCACATACTATTGATATGAAGAAACTGCTTGTCATCATAGCTGCTGCGGCGTTGTTTGTCGCCTGTGGCAACCAAATACCCACAACCTATCAGGAGTCTGGCGAGTTGCCACACATCTACCCTGACTACACCAACGTCACCGTACCCATTAACATCGCACCACTGACCTTCGAGGCTGACGAGAAGTGCGATGGCATCGTGGCTCGTCTGGCAGTTGGCGACGAAGAGGTGATCTGTGGTGGTACGAAGGTACAGCCCGATGCTGACGACTGGAAACAGCTGGCTGAGCATGCCAAGGGAAAAGCCATCACGGTGGACGTCTATATCAACCACGATGGCCAGTGGACACGCTTCAAGCCCTTCAGCATCTACGTATCACCTGACTCCATCGACCCGTATATCAGCTACCGTCTGATAGCACCGTCATACGTCACCTACGAAGACCTGACCATCAGCCAACGTAGTCTTGAGAACTATGACGAGAGCGTTATCTATGGCAACATGCTCTGCACAGAGGGTGCTAAGGGCCAGTGCATCAATTGTCACAACTACCAGCAGTACAACCCGGACCGCATGCAGTTCCATGCCCGTGAGAACCTTGGCGGCACCATTATTGCCTACGACGGAAAGGTTAAGAAGATCAACATGCGCAACGACTCGGTGCTCTCTGCCGGTGTCTATCCCACCTGGCATCCCACACAGAAGCTCATTGTCTATTCTACCAACAAGACAGTACAGACATTCCATATCACGAACCCCGACAAGATTGAGGTCTATGACATCCAGAGTGACCTGATTGCCTACGACGTGGAGCGCAATGAGGTGACGAATATCGAGAACGACCCCAACGAGTTTGAGGTCTTCCCCTACTGGGCACCCGACGGCAAGACGCTTTACTACTGTAGCGCCCACTTTGAGCGACAGGACACCATCGACCCTGGCCTGGAAGTCCTCCAACGCTTCAAGGAAGTGAAGTACAACATCTACAAGAAGTCCTTCAATCCCGAAACCCGTCAGTTCGGTCCTCGCGAACTAGTGTTCGATGCTGCAACCCTTGGCAAGAGCGCTACCCTGCCCCGCATCTCTCCTGACGGCCGTTTCCTGATGTTCACGATGGGCGATTATGGTGTATTCCACATCTGGCACGGCGATGCTGACCTCTGGATGATTGACCTGAAGGAGGCCAATGATGAGCCATCAGCCACCGCACATCCTTTGAAGGAGGTGAACAGCAAGAGTACGGAGAGCTACCATTCCTGGTCGTCGAACGGCAGATGGGTGGTCTTCAGCAGTCGTCGCTATGATGGCAACTACACACGTCCTTTCTTTGCCCATATCGACAAGGACGGCAAGGCCAGCAAGCCCTTTGAGTTGCCTTGTGCAGACCCCGACTATCACCGTCAGTTTCTCAGAAGCTATAACATCCCTGAGTTCATGCACGGTCCTGTTACCATCAGTCCCCAGAACTTTGCCGACGCCCTCAAGCTTGACGGCGAGCCTGTGAAGTACGTGCAGCAGCTGAGCAAGTAGCAATAAAATGTAACACTTCCCCCCAATCGTCTGGAATGCCGATGTAGAAAGGGGTTGAGAGAGGGGAAGTGTTTGCTCAAGACTTCCCCAACACTTCCCTAACACTTCCCCTCGTCAAGCAGTCTTCGATAGTGGGACAGCGTAGTAGTGACGAGCGTGGTGATGTTCCTTACAGTCGTAGCCCAAATCTCGCATCGCATAGCCAAGATGTACGCGTGCGCTGTGGTCGATGACCAGCGAGGTGTACTTGCTTCGGATAATTTTCAGCATCTGTGAGGTACTCATCTCTGCTACTGACTCATCAGCTTTGGGCTTACGGAAACAGGCCTCCACCATTTCCGTCATGTCTTTCTTCAGCATATAATCCTGGTTGAGCTGTTGGATGCGAGCCACCTCGTCGTTGTTAAACCAGTAGGGTGCCTTCTGCTCTCGCAATTCGTGGAGGACCTGGGCGTAGAGCTGGTCATAGTTGATGTCGCCCGTGTTGTCGATGTACTGACCCTCAGGAATCTGCAGGCAGATGTATCGACGACTGCCCGTAGCGTCTGTCAGCGGATGCGGATTGTTCGTCGTTGCCGTGAACGATGCATAGCGGGCGCGGTCCTCCTGTGAGGCGCCATAGATGGGGCGACCGTTCACTTTCGACTTCGAGAGCGTCTGCTTCAGCGATGCATGCTGGCTAGGACGGATGGCATCCAGCTCATCGAGGTTCACCAGCAGATTGTTCGTCAGCGCCATCTCCTTGTCGAACTTGTTCGAGAGGTTCAGGTGGTCCAGATGATACTCGCGCAGATCCACAGGTAACAGTCGGCGCAGGAAAGTGGTCTTGCCACAGCCCTGTGCACCAATCAGCGTTGGCACACACTCGTTGCCGTGCAACATATCCATCTGCAACCAGTGGGCTACTACGGAGCGTAGCCAGATAGCCAGGAAGTTATGTTGCTCCGTCGATAGTCCTGGCAGTCGGGAGAAGAGTCGTGCCACATGGTTCTGTCCGTCCCACTGTGGCAGATGTTCCAGGTAGTGCTGGATGGGGTTGTACAGGTCGATTTCCTCAGAGTTCACATACTCCAGGAGGTCGCTCTTCGAACCACCTTCCTCAAACACGCCCTCACGCTTAGCCTGAATCGTGATGCTGTTCAACGCCTGTTGCGTCAATGCACGATACTCAGACACCGTGCCGTCCTCCTGTTTCTTGGCAAACTCCACCTTGCCGTTCAGCACATTATGGCGGAACGCGTAGTGTTCGTTCAGAAAGAGTTCGACACCCAAGAGATTCTCGGTAAGATTCGTCTCGTTAATCATTTTTTCAGTTTCTTTAGTTAAACTACTCATCATCCTTTTTTAATCTTCTTTTTAAATAATTCTAGTCTCGCAATGGCCAATAGATAAGGTTAATTTCTGTATCCATTTTCCAACTGCAAAGATACAAAATTTTCTTAAGAAATGCAAGGTTTTCCCCCAGAAAATGCTATACTATTTTACGTTTTAACAGAAAAAACGGCAAGGGGAAGTGTTAGGGAAGTGTTGGGGAAGTCTTGCTCAAACACTTCCCCTCTCCCAAGCCCTTTCTACATCGGCATTCCAGCCGATTGGGGGGAAGTGTTGCATTTTTCTCGTTTTCTTCTTTTTTCGCAATTATTCGGCAAAAAATAGTTATAGCCAATTGCTAATTAGCTGTAGCCAGCGCTGTATTAGCTACTTTATACCCCCAAATCAGCCTAATACGCACCTGTTATTAGACTGATTAGCATCTGTATTAGCTTAATACAGAAACGTACTAGACTTATTTTTCTTCTTTTTTCTTTGTCGTTTCAAGAATAATTCCTATCTTTGCAAAAAGAAAATAGGAAAAAATACTATTGCGACATGTTGGTACTTCAAGAATGTATTGTCAAACTGGAGAAATTCAAGGAGACTTTCTCTCAAAAGTTTGGAATCACCAAACTCGGTATTTTCGGTTCTGTAGCAAGAAACGAGAATACAGAGGATAGTGATATTGACATCGTTGTGGAGGTGCAGAAGCCGACACTTCGCATTATGTATGAACTGAATGAAGCCCTGACAGAACTGTTCAATTGCAAGGTTGATCTTGTTCGATTTCGTGACTCCCTTCGTCCGCTTTTCAAGTCAAACATTCAAAAAGATGTAATCTATGTCTGATAACCGACTAACTATACGTGATAGACTTGAGGCCATTTTAGAGTCCATTAATCTCATTATTGAGTGGACTGATGGCAGAAAGACCGCCCATGATTTCATGTTGACACCTACTGGAGTTATGGCCTTCAATGCTTGTGTTATGCGCTTTCAGGTAATCGGTGAGCATATTGGAAAACTTCTCAAGAGCGAAGCAAAGCCATTAGACAAATGTCCAGATATACCTTGGAATGCCATATATGGCATGCGAAACTTTATTTCTCATGAGTATGCAAACATTGACGAGGAAGTCATAGTGTCTACCATCAACGAAGATATACCTGAGTTAAAACAAGCCATCGAGAAATTATTAGAGGATTATTGACCCATAGTCAGTTTCTCTATTAGAATAATGTATAACCCTTAAAACCACAGATGCCTATGGGCTGAAATAAAGATATAACATAAGGACAAATTGACATATAGGGTGTCATCGACCTTCGGGTCGCTTTGCACCTTCAGGTCAAAGAATATCCACTTTTAGATTCTTGTCATCTGAAAATCGCCAATTGACAGAGACTACCAAGAACTGAAGTAGGAGTTCACGCCAGACGGCGTAGGCATTACTCGTTTAAGGTAGAAAGGTGTTTGGCGATACCTCAGATGACGTAGACGAAGTAATTTGTCCACGTTTTCTTTTTGTGTGTAACGAAATAACAATAATAACTAAAACTATATAATTATGAAAAAACTATTACTTTTTCTATTAACCATTTTGCTACCGACGGTGGCAAATGCTTATGATGCCTGCATTGACGACATTTATTACAATTTCGATCAGACTGCTAAAACGGCAACGGTGACGTACTATTCTTCTGGTAATTATAATCAATATGGTTATTCTGGCACAGTGAATATCCCCGCTACAGTAGATTATAATGGAGAGACTTATTCTGTGACATCTATAGGAAATTTAGCGTTCCGTTACTGTAGCGGATTATCTGCCGTTACTATACCTAATAGTGTAACAAGCATAGGACAATATGCATTCTTTGAAACAGGGTGGTATAACAGCCAACCTGACGGAGTACTATATCTTGACAATTGGCTGATAGGATATAAGGGAGAAAAACCAACAGGAGCGTTTGTAATAACCGAGGGAACTAGGGGAATAGCTTACTATGCGTTTGAGAGTTGTAGCGGTTTGACTTCTGTAACTATCCCCAACAGCGTAACGACCATTGGAAGCAATGCATTCTATGGATGCAGCAACCTTACTACTGTTGCCATTCCTAATGGTGTAACGAGTATTGGAAGTAGTGCTTTTGATTGTTGCAGTAACCTTACCGCTGTTACCATTCCCAATAGTGTAACGAGTATTGGTTCCTATGCGTTCTATGGCTGTAGCGGCCTAACCTCTGTTACTATTCCTGATGGTATTAAGAACATTGAAAACGGTACATTCTCTGGCTGTAGTGGCCTAACTTCTGTCACTCTTCCTGACGGCATAACGAGTATTGGTTCCTATGCGTTCAACCAATGTAGTGGCCTAACTTCTGTCACTCTTCCTGACGGCATAACGAGTATTGGTTCCTATGCGTTCAGCCAATGTAGTGGTCTAACATCTATTACTATTCCTAATGGTGTAATAACTATTGGTGATGGCGCTTTTTCTTTTTGTTGGGATCTTGAGATACTTAAACTTCCTGACGAACTACAAACCATCAAGAAAGAAGCATTCAAATGGTGTAGTAAGCTGAAATCACTTACTATTCCAGCTACAGTAGAATACATTTACTCAGAAGCATTTTCTGGCTGCGACGCATTGGAAAGTATTAAGGCATTACCAGAGACTCCTCCTTTCCTTTATGACAACTCATTCTCTAACTATTCTGTACCTCTGTTGGTACCCGACGGATGCAAAGAGGCATATCAGAATGCACAAGGATGGAAGCACTTTACGAATATCAGTGATAGCAAATATCAATTGACATATCTAGTTGACGGTGAGGAATACAAGAGCTACATTGTAGAATATGGTACACCGATTACTCCAGAGGCAGAGCCAACCAAGGAAACCTACAAATTCTCTGGTTGGAGTGATATTCCAGAAACGATGCCTAATCACGATGTTATTGTAACAGGAACGTTTACACGTTATTTCGATGTAGGCAACCTAACAAAAGCTGTAAACTTTGTCATGAAAAGTAATGCTTCAGCAGAGGAAACAGTGCTTTATGACTTAAACAATAACGAGAAGATGGATGTCGGTGATGTTATTCTAATTGTTAAGTTCATTCTGAACAATATCTATAATGCACCGAGTTATATTGGCAGACGTGCTGGCGAAGTTACAGACCTGTCTCAATTTACAGCTGCCCAGTTTGAAATAAAGACGACTAGCAATACAGAGATACACCTCGTGAAGAGTATGGAGCAGACACACCAGCTGATGTATCAGCAAAAGGATGCAAACACTTACGCTGTGGTTGTTTACTCACTGTCAAATCAGTTGATGCAACCAGAGAATGGAAAGATTATTGAGACTAACATTAACTCAGACATATTGAGCATAGAGAACGTGACAGTGGCTACACCTACTGGAGAAACTGCTTATTACCAAACTCTTTCTGCTACAACAGGTATTGAGCAGATAGAGAATGAGAATGGCACAGCGGTTATCTATAATCTGAAGGGCAATCGCCTGAATAATGAAAAGGCGTTGAATAAGGGTATCTATATTGTTAACGGCAAAAAGACAGTAGTACGATGAAACAGAGAATAACAGCATTCCTTGTGGCACTGTTCTGCTGTGCCATAGGATTTGCAGGAAACATACAGGCTGATGATGTCAGTCTGAAGCCTGGCGAGACGAAGGACTTGATGCTTTCGCTGACATCGGCTGTGAGTGATATGGTGGGAGTACAGTATGATGTGACACTGCCTAATGGTTTTACTTTGGAGACGAAGGAAAGCACAGTCTGTCAGTTGTCGCAGAATCAGGCCAGCGATATGACATGTAATGTAAATGATCTTGGTAATGGTACCTATAGATTCATGATCTACTCAAATAGCTTACAGAAACTGAAGGCTGGTGAGCTGATGAGCCTGAACCTGAAAGCAGGCAATAACGTAGCTTTAGGTAACTATCCAATATCGATGCATGATGTCGCTTTCTCTGATACTGATGGTCAGTTGACGAATGCAGAAGGAACAACGGCTACCATTAAGGTAACCAACTTCTATCCTGCAGCTACTAATATAGAAATACCTGATATCAAGATAATGTCTGGAAAGACGGCTCCTTTGTCTTTGACATTATTAGAGTCAATTAGGGGCTGTGTGGGTATTCAGTTTGACTTGGCATTACCCGATGGATTCTCATTAGAGAAGGATGCTACAGGCAAGGAATATTCAATATCCGTTTATCAAGCGAATGATATGAGCTGCAATTTGACTGCAGTAGGCAATGGAGTTTATAGATTTATGATATATTCCAATTCTCTGAAGGAGTTTGTCCCAGGCGAGTTGATGAATATAAATCTGAAAGTCAGTGAGGAGAAACCTCTTGACACCTACTCTGTCTCTATACAAGATGTCCTGTTATCTGATATAGGTGGTAATGCTCACAATGATAACGGTGCTAGTGCCAATGTAACAGTGACGCCGCCTTACACCCCTGGCGATGTAAATAATGACGGTGTTATAGATTCACAGGATGCAGATTGTGTCGTCAATTATCTATTAGAGGATGCCCCCGCTACATTCATCTTTGATGCTGCTGATATAAATCAGGATGGTAAGATTACTGTTATTGATTTGGGTTATATCATCAACCTAACGATGGCTCAATGAACAACTAAAAAAGGAACAAAATGAAAAGGAATATTATATATCTTGTTTTGCTTCTTAGCTGTATCTCCCTGTTTGCGACAGAGCGTACAGAAGAGCAGATGCGTGATGCTGCCATCAGTGTTCTTAGCAACAATAGACATATAAGAAGCAATAGAGCAAATGGAGTTTCTTCCGAGCTCATGCTAATGAAGCGTATGCCTAAGCTCTCTGTGTACGGCTATGCAGATGGAGGCTTTGCAGTTATTTCGGTTGATGACCGCTATAGTGAGGTAATAGGCTATTCTGATACACACTATTCAGATTCTGTTATGCCCTGTGGTTTTAAATGGTGGATAGAAGCTGTGAATGCAGCCATGTCGATTGAAGGTAACGTTTCTGCTTTTGGCCGGTATGCGAAAAGAAGAGGGGCGAATAGTAAGGTAGAACCGATGATAAAAACCAGATGGGGCCAGGACAATCCTTATAACAGATTCTGCACCCATGATGGATACAAACTGCAGACAGGCTGTGTCGCTACCTCAATGGCCCAGATTATGAACTATCATCATTATCCGGATAAGGGTACTGGTTCGCATTCTTATTCTATCAATTATGATTACTGGGGTACCGTTACCTATTCATCAAATTTCGAAGACCATATTTACGATTGGGGAAATATGCTTGATGACTACATCTATGGATATAATGACATTCAGGCTGATGCTGTTGCATTGCTAATGAAAGACTGTGGTGTGTCTGTCAATATGGAATACACAACGTATAACAGCACTGCTTATCAATACAATATGCTTCAAGCCTTGAAGAATTATTTCTCATATAGTCAGGATACCTATTATCAATATAGATACAACGTGACCAGAGATGTATGGATGGAAAAAGTCTATTCAGAACTGGATAATGGTCACCCGATTGCTTATCGTGGTAATGCGCAAAACGGTTCTGAAGGCCACGCCTTTGTATTGGACGGATATGATGAAGAAGGCAATGTACACGTGAACTGGGGTTGGAACGGTATTTTTGATGGCTATTTCGATATTGATGCCTTGAATCCAAGTGGTTACAATTTTTCTTATGACCAAGCAATGATTGTTCCGATACCAGGAGACAGAAAGTCATCTTACGATTTGATTTACTACGTGGATGGTGCGGTCTATAAGAAATACAAAGTGAATGTAGGTGATGCAATCACTCCAGAGCCAGCCCCAACAAAGGCTGGACGCTCTTTCACAGGATGGAGCACAATTCCTGCTGTCATGCCAGACTATAGCGTATTGGTCTATGGTACATTCATCGATGAAGAAAATATTGATGGACATGAGTTTATAGACTTAGCCCTGCCATCAGGAAATGCCTGGGCTACTGTAAACTATGGTGCAAGTACCGAGGCTGGTTGCGGAACATACGTTGACTGGAACGATAATAATGTTGTCAGCCAGTCATGGGGATCTCAATGGAAGACACCAGCGAGGGCAGATTTCCAAGAGCTGATTAACAACTGTACATGGGAATGGGAGAGTCGCGATGGTGTTAATGGTTATAAGGTAACTGGTAGAAACGGCAATTCCATATTCTTGCCTGCTGCAGGTTACCAGATTTATGGCTATGACCAGTCTGTAAACAGCGCATTGTATTACTGGACAAGCACCTCTAGCAGCTCAACTGGTTCCTCTTATGTTTTATGGGGTAATTCAACTGGATACAACGCCAGCACGACTTATAACACTTCACTTTTGACTTGTCCTATACGTCCAATATCTCAGGTTCCTGCCGAGTACAAACGTTACATGCTGAGATATATGGTGGATGGTGTTGAATATAAAACGTTATTCTTGAAAGAAGGAGAGACAATTATTCCTGAACCAATGCCCGTCAAGGAAGGCTATACGTTCAGTGGTTGGAGTGAGATTCCTGCAACGATGCCAGCGTATGACGTTACTGTGACGGGGTTGTTCAAGAAAGACAATTTCAAGCTATCCATAGAAGACATAAAAGGGTATCTGGGGAAGACTGTTATCTTACCGATTGAATTAGTAAATTCTGGCGACGTGAAACTCTTTCAGTTTGACCTTCATCTGCCTGAGGGCGTAACTGTTTCTATGACCAGTGATGAAAAATTGGACGTTGCATTGACAGAAAGAGCAGCAAGCCACAATGTAAAGGGAAGAAAACTCAGTAATGGTGATTATCGCTTCATTATCTATTCGCTTGGCAACGATGCTATAACTGGAGAGGAAGGAGTACTGGTTAATGTAAACCTCGCCATCTCACAAGAAATGAGTGTTGGTGATAAGACTCTTAAGGTGTTGAATACTGAGCTTGGAGTTGCTGTTGGTAAAGGCTTCAAAGCAATAAGCCAAGAAGCCGTTGAATCGAATCTTACAGTGAAGAGTTACACTACCGGTGATGCCAATGGTGATAGTAGGGTTAATGTGACTGATATTGTGGAGATTGTGAACTATATCATGGGCAATCCCTCTGAAAGGTTCGTATTCCCTGCAGCTGATGTGAATGACGATGGAGATGTGAACGTGACAGATATCGTAGGCGTAATCAACATTATCATGTCGGACAAGAGCTATGCCCCCAGTGTTTCTGGCAGACGCGCCGCAGAGGTGCTTGATTTGGCCCAGTATACCGCTGCACAGTTTGAGGTAAAGGTTACAGACGGTACTACGGTTGATAAGATACGCCTTGTGGAAAGTATGGAGCAAACCCACCTGCTGATGTATCAGAAGAAGGATGCAAATACGTATGTCGTTCTCGTATACTCACTCTCTAATGAACTGATGCAGCCAGAGAACGGTGAGATTATTGAGATAGAATGCAACGCTGATGCTGTAATCGTGGAGAATGTGATGGTAGTAACACCAATGGGTGATGCTGAATACTGTGAGACCATGCCTGGAACAACGGGTGTCAGACCAATTGAAGACGAGAATACTCCTGCTGTCATCTATAACCTGAAGGGTAATCGAATAGACAACGCGAAGGAGAAAGGTGTATACATTATTAATAATAAAAAGTATATAGCAAAATGAGATACTTTAGATTGCTATTAACAGTAGTTCTGCTTACGATAGTAGGCAGGGCGAATGCCGATAATCTGGAAGTTGCCAACATTGAGATGATACCTGGCGAGACAAAAGAAATGCTTATTAGTCTCAGCAATCCTTCAAAGATGTATACGGCTTTCCAGCTCGACCTGGTTTTACCAGAAGGTATAGCTATCGCTAAGAATGCCAGTAATAAACTTATGGTAGCTCTTGAAGAGAGCCGTATGGATGAAGAAGAGCCTCATACGTTGACAGTACAAGAGGTTCATCAAGACGAGGGAACGGCAACGAAAACCTATCGTTTTCTAGCCTATTCATCATCCAATCTTGTTTTTACAGGAAACAGCGGTACGCTACTTCGTGTAACATTGCAATCTGTAGAGGATATCACTGCTGGCGATAAAACAACGACTATCAAGAATCAAGTGTTTACGGAAGTCAATGGAAATCAAGAGATGTGGAATAATATCACATCTACTATTAAGATTGTCTATCCAGTGATTACGGCAGATGACAAGTCACGACCGTATGGTGACGAGAACCCAGCACTCACTTATACGACGAGTGTGGCGGTAAGTGGAGAACCTGCACTTACGACTACAGCAACTAAGACATCAACAGTTGGTGATTACGACATCGTTGTTGGGAAAGGTACTATAAAGGGTAGCTTTATCGCTGTTAATGGAAAGCTGACTGTTACCAAGGCTCCACTGACGATAACTGCCAAGAGTTATACCATTACACAGGGTGATGCCTTGCCTACTTTTGATGCTGAGTATAGCGGATTCAAGAATGACGAAACTGCAGATGTTCTCAACAAGAAGCCCGTACTTACAACATCAGTTACATCGTCTAGTGAGCCGGGCACATTTGACATTGTTGCGTCTGGCGCCGAAGCTCAGAACTATGAAATCAGTTATGTGAAGGGTACACTAACAATTAATCCTGGTGTATACAAGCTCACATATATGGTGGATGGTGAAGTATACAAGACATACGATGTGGTCTATGATACTGCTATTACTCCAGAGGCAGAGCCTACTAAAGAAGGTTATACCTTCTCTGGATGGAGTGAGATTCCTGAGACTATGCCTGCCCATGATGTAACAGTCACTGGCTCATTCTCTATCAACAGCTACAAGTTGACCTACACTGTTGATGGTGAGGTATACAAGACGTATGATATAGAGTATGGTACCACGATTACTCCTGAAGCTGAGCCCACTAAAGAAGGTTACAATTTCTCTGGTTGGAGTGAGATTCCAGAGACTATGCCAGCTCATGACGTAACTGTTACTGGTTCCTTCTCTAAGGGACAATACAAGCTAATCTATATGGTGGATGGACAGACCTATAAAACTATCAGCTATGATTATGGCGATGCCATCACTCCAGAGCCAGCACCTGTTAGAGAAGGATACACGTTCTCTGGATGGAGCGAGATACCAGAGACGATGCCAGCACATGACGTAACGGTTATTGGCACGTTCAGTATTAACAGCTACAAGTTGACATATACTGTTGATGGTGTAGAATATAAAACTTACGATATTGAGTTCGGTGCTACGATTACTCCAGAACCAGAACCCACCAAGGAAGGATATACGTTCTCTGGATGGAGTGAGATACCAGAAACGATGCCAGCACACGATGTAACGGTTACTGGTACATTCAGCATCAACAAGTACAAGTTGACATACGTTGTTGACGGTGTAGAATACAAGTCATACAATATTGAATACGGTGCTACATTAACTCCTGAAGCGGAACCTACCAAGGAAGGTTACACCTTCTCTGGATGGAGCGAGATACCAGCAACGATGCCAAATCACGATGTTACTGTTACCGGAACATTCGCTATCAATAGTTATAAGCTAACCTATATCGTTGATGGCGAGGTATACAAAAGCTATGATATTGAGTATGGTGCTACGATTACTCCTGAAGCGGAACCTACCAAGGAAGGATATACGTTCTCTGGATGGAGTGAGATACCAGCAACGATGCCAGCAAATGATGTAACAGTTACAGGTTCCTTCTCTAAGGGACAATACAAGTTAATCTATATGTTGGATGGACAGACCTATAAGACTATCAGCTATGATTATGGCGATGCCATCACTCCAGAGCCAGCACCTATTAGAGAGGGTTACACTTTCTCTGGATGGAGCGAGATACCAGAGACGATGCCAGCGCATGACGTAACCGTTATTGGCACGTTCAGTATTAACAGCTATAAGTTGACATACGTCGTTGATGGTGTAGAATACAAGTCATATGATATTGAGTATGGTGCTACGATTACTCCAGAAGCAGAGCCAACCAAAGAGGGTTACACTTTCTCTGGCTGGAGCACGATTCCTGAGACCATGCCTGCGCATGACGTAACAATAACTGGTACCTTCATTATTAACAAATATAAGTTGACCTATATAGTTGATGGTGAGGTATACAAGAGCTATGATATAGAGTATGGCGCATCTATTACTCCTGAAGCGGAACCTACCAAGGAAGGTTACACCTTCTCTGGCTGGAGTACAATTCCTACTACAATGCCAGCGTATGATGTGACGATAACAGGTTCGTTCACAAAGGGTGCTTACAAGTTGACATATATGTTGGACGGAGTAGTTTACAAGACTATTAGCTACGATTATGGCGATGCTATCACTCCAGAGCCAGCACCTACTAAGGAAGGCTATACCTTTAGTGGTTGGAGTGAGATTCCAGAGACGATGCCCGCTCATGACGTGACTGTAACAGGAACATTCAGCATCAATAAGTACAAGTTGACTTACATTGTTGATGGCGTAGAATACAAGTCTTACGATATTGAGTATGGTGCTACGATTACTCCAGAAGCGGAACCAACTAAGGAAGGTTATACCTTCTCTGGTTGGAGCGAAATACCTGCGACGATGCCTGCACATGACGTAACTGTAACGGGTACGTTCACTCTTGATACTGGCATTGAACAGATAATGAGTAATGCGAATGTTGATGTCATGATTTTCACCATTGACGGTAAGCGAGTGGAGAACCTAAAGAAAGGTATGAATGTTATCCGAATGAAAGATGGAACCACGAGAAAAGTTGTGGTGAAGTAAAGAATCCATTTTGATTATAAACCTTGCAGGCTGAAGCATAGTGACTTTAGCCTGCATTTTTCTTACAGAAAATAGGGAAGGGGGCATAAGGAAAAAGTTAGTGTTTGGAGTATTTCGGCCTTAATATATAAAAAAAGGTGGAAATATGCGGTGAAAATAAAATAAATGATTACCTTTGCACGTTGGAAACATACATTTACAACAAAATATGGCACAATTATCCGACCGTTTGCAAAGACTGGCACCGTCAGCAACGCTGGCTATGTCGCAGAAAAGCTCTGAGATGAAGGCCCAGGGCATTGACGTAATTAATATGAGTGTGGGCGAGCCTGACTTCAATACTCCCGACCACATCAAACAGGCCGCCAAGATGGCTATTGACGAGAACTACTCTCGCTATTCGCCCGTTCCCGGCTACCCTGACCTGCGCCAGGCCATCGCCCGCAAACTGGAGCGTGAGAACCACCTGCACTACCAGCCTTCGGAGATTCTGGTGTCGAATGGTGCCAAGCAGAGTGTCTGCAATACTATTATGGCACTGGTCAACGACGGTGAAGAGGTCATCATCCCCGCTCCCTACTGGGTCAGCTACCCACAGATGGTACTGCTGGCAGGCGGCAAGCCCGTCTTCGTAGAGGCTGGCTTCGAGCAGAACTTCAAGATGACTGCCGCACAGTTGGAGGCTGCCATCACCCCGAAGACCCGCATGATTATCCTCTGCTCGCCCAGCAATCCTACAGGCAGTGTCTATAACAAGGAGGAGCTGAAGGCTTTGGCCGACGTCATCCTGAAGCATGAGGACTTATTCGTACTCGCAGATGAAATCTACGAGCACATCAATTATATTGGCAAACATGAGTCCATCGCCCAGTTCGATGGCATGAAGGAGCGCTCTATCATCGTCAACGGTGTATCTAAGGCTTACGCCATGACGGGTTGGCGCATCGGCTACATTGCTGCTCCTGAATGGATTGTCAAGGGCTGCAACAAGTTGCAGGGACAGTACACCAGCGGACCGTGCTCCGTTAGTCAGAAGGCTGCCGAGTTTGCCTATATCAGCAGTCAGCAGTGCGTAGAGGACATGCGCCAGGCCTTTGAGCGCCGTCGCGACCTCATCGTCAAGCTGGCCAAGGACATTCCCGGACTGGAGGTCAACGTACCCGAGGGTGCCTTCTATCTCTTTCCCAAATGCTCGTCATTCTACGGCAAAAAGACACCCGACGGAAAGGTTATCGAGAACTCTACAGACCTGGCCATGTATCTCTTGGAGCAAGGTCATGTCGCTACCGTTGGCGGAGATGCTTTCGGTGACCCTCAATGTTTCCGAATGAGCTATGCTACGAGTGACGAAAATATCGTTGAAGCAATGCGTAGAATCAAAGAAACACTGGCAGAGTTGAAATAAATTGAGAAATATCAAGTTAAAAGTTCTTAATTCGGCTGATAGTACAACCGAATTTGCTATCTTTGCCGAGAAATACAAATCTGAAACATAATAACATTAATTCATTTAATAACTAAAAAAACATTTTTTATGGCAACAACAACAAAGGCTACAGCCCAGGCCAAAAAGTCGGGCTTCGGAGGTGTTAAGGAAGCATGGATTATCCTCGCTATCTGCTGCGCAGCTGGTTACAGTGTTTGGTACTTCGTAATGGGTAACCCCGACAACTTCATCGGTGGCGACCGTACTGGCCATCCCGCAAACCTGCTGGGTACCGTTTATAAAGGAGGTTTCGTTGTAGGTCTGATCCTAACCCTTCTGTTCACTGTTATCTGCCTCGGTTTCGAGCGTTTCTTCGCTATCAAGTCTGCTTCTGGTAAGATGAACCTCGCTAAGTTCACTGCTCAGGTAAAGGCTGCTGTTAAGGCTCAGAAGTTCGACGAGGCTAAAGCTCTCTGCGACAAGATGCAGGGTTCTGTAGCTAACGTAGTATTGGCTTCAATCAATATGTACCAGACTGTAGAGACCGACTCTACTCTGAAGAAGGCTGCTAAGATTGCTAAGATCCAGCAGGCTCACGAGGAGGCTACTCAGCTGGAGATGCCTACTCTGCAGATGAACATGCCTATGGTTGCAACCATCGTATCTCTGGGTACCCTGACCGCTCTGTTCGGTACTGTGCTCGGTATGATCGGTTCGTTCCAGGCTCTGTCTGCTGGTGGTGGTGCTGACTCTATGGCTCTGTCTGCCGGTATTTCTGAGGCCCTTGTGAACACTGCATCTGGTATTTTGACCTCTTGGGTTGCTACCGTTGTTTACAACTTCTTCTCTAACAAGATCGATAAGCTGACCTACGCTCTCGACGAGATTGGTTTCACCATCGCAGCTACATACGATTCTACCCACAACGAGGCTTAATCTTTAGTTCCATTTCATACAAAACATTAAAACCGTTTTAGAATGGCTAAAGTTAAGATACAGAAAAAAGACATCTGGATCGACATGACACCAATGTCGGACGTGATGACTCTGTTGCTCTGCTTCTTCATGTTGACATCAACATTCCTGACGCCAGAGCCTATCCAGGTCACCACCCCGAGTTCTGTGTCTGAGAAAAAGGTGCCTGAGAGTGACGTCCTGAACATTCTGGTATCACCAAAGGGACAGATCTACCTCGGCACTGAAAACAAGAACCACATGAGAGCGATGATGGAAGAGATGACCGACCGCTTCGGTGTCTCTCTCAACGCTACCCAGCAGAAGCACTTCCTGGAAGATGCTATGGTGGGTGCTCCCATGGAGAAGCTTGCTCAATACCTCAGCCTCGAACCCGAGAAGATGGCAGAGGCTATCCAGATGCTCGGCATTCCCACTGACAGTATCAGTGGCGGAATGAGCGAGTTCCAGATGTGGGTGAAAGCCGCCCGCGATGCTAATCCTGACATCAAGATTGCCATTAAGGCAGATGCCAAGACATCTTACAAGACTGTCAAGGCTATGATGAACGAACTTCAGGACATGAGTGAGAACCGTTATCAATTGATTACCAACCTTCAAACTGCATCGGAGGAATAAACTATGGCAAAAAAGAATCTATCCAAGCAAAAGAAAATGGATACCCGCGTGAACTTCACGCCAATGGTAGACATGATGATGCTGTTGATTACCTTCTTCATGCTGTGTACCACACTGGCTAAGCCCCAGTCCATGCAGCTGACGATGCCGTCAAACGACGAAAACGTATCGAAGGAAGACAAGTCGGTAACAAAGGCTTCTCACACCATCACACTCTATTTGGGTGCTAACGACCAGATTTGGTACATTGCCGGTCTGCCCAACTACGAGGACCCCTCTTGCGTCAAGAAGACCACCTATGGTGCTAAGGGCGTTCGTGACGTGCTCATCAAGCACACCACAGAGGAAGGTGTTAACCCCGTAGCCAAGATTATGATGGCTAAGAAGGAGTTGGATGCTCAGAAATCAGCATACAACAGCAAGATGACTGATCAGCAGTACGAGGAGCAACTCTCTCGCATCAAGAAGGGTGAACTGCCCAACGGTGAGAAAGTTCCTACCATGACTGTCATCATCCGTCCTCTCGACACTGCCACCTATGAGAACATGATCGCAGCACTCGACGAGATGCTCATTTGCAATATTGATAAGTATGTCATCGATAAGATTGGCCCCGAAGATCAGGCTCTGATTGAAAAGGCTGGTGTTAAATAAATCGGTGTCTAACATTTAAAACGTAAACGAATATGTCAAAAATAGATCTTATTCAAGACACGTGGGTTGATCTTGTCTTCGAAGGCAAGAACCACGCTTACGGTGCTTATCAACTGCGCAAAGAAACGGGCAAGCGTAACTTCTATGCTCTACTCACCATGTTCATCATTGCAGCCATCATCGGTGCCGTTGTATTTGTCAAGGGTGTCGTTGAGAACGCAATGAAGACTGACGTAGGCATTGAGGCCGACATTGAGCTGGCTCAGTTGGCTGAAAAGAAGGAAGCTAAGGTTGAGAAGAAAGAAGAACCGAAGATTGAGAAAGTTGAAGTAGAAAAGGTTAAGAGTTCTGTGAAGTTCACCGCTCCTGAAATTAAGAAGGACGAAGAGGTGAAGCCGGAAGAAGAGTTGAAGTCACAGGAAGACCTGAGCAAGACCAACACCGCTATCGGTGCGTTCGACGTGAAGGGTAACGACGAGGCTGCAGGCGAAGTGCTGAAGGCTAAGGAAGTTATCGCACAGCCCGAACCCCCGAAGGAGGAAGAGGCAAAAGTGTTCGACGTTGTTGAGCAGATGCCTTCATTCCCCGGTGGTCCATCGGCCCTGTTCGAGTATCTGTCCAAGAACATCAAGTATCCGGTTGTTGCTGAGGAGAACGGTATCCAGGGACGTGTTATCGTAACGTTCGTCGTTGAGAAGGACGGTTCGATTACCGACGTTCGCGTCGTCAAGTCCGTTGACCCGTCACTCGACAAGGAAGCACAGCGCGTGGTGAAATCCATGCCTCGCTGGATTCCTGGTAAGCAGAACGGTTCGGCTGTACGTGTAAAGTACACCGTACCTGTAACCTTCAGACTGCAATAATTACATGAAGAAAATCGCATCCATTTTTATTGGATTAACACTCATTTTAGGCTTGTTCCCATCCTGTGGGGACAAGCCTAAAAATACTCAGGCAGAGAAGGACTACCAGAAGGCTGCCCGCTACTTTACTGCCGACGAGAGCTTCAGTCCCATCCTTAACGAAGCCCTCGAAGTATTCCTCTACAGCAACGTGCTCGACACGCTGGAAGCAGAATACACCAACGAACAGGACGCCATCAAAAAACTGATGAAGCTGGAGACCTGGCTGGCCTTCGGCACCCGCGACCTGACAGACAAGGAACGCCAGAACCTCATAGACCGCAAATACAGGCCAAGGACGATACCCATCGCCTATGACGGTCTGGCTATCATTGTCAACAACAGCAATCCAGACACCTGCATCACCGTCAAGGACTTCAAGCGTATCCTCAAAGGTGAGCTTGTCAACTGGAAAGACCTCTACCCCACCTCTAAGCTGGGTACCATCGACGTCGTCTTCGACAATCCCCTGTCAAGTACTGTGCGCTGGTGTGTAGACTCCCTGTTAGGGGGAAAGGAATTCAAAGCTCCCAATATCGGAGCCGTCAAGAGCAGTGCTGCCGTGATAGACTATGTGGAGAAACACGAGAACTCCCTGGGCATCATCGGCTCTAACTGGCTTAACGACAGCCGTGACACCACCAATGTCACCTTCAAGAAGAACATCACCGTGATGAAGGTCAGCCGACTTGACTCCGCTACCGTAGCCAACAGCTGGCGACCTTATCAGTACTATATATATAATGGTAACTATCCGCTCATCCGCACTATTTACGCTATCCTCAACGAACCACGTAGCGGACTGCCATCCAACTTTGCACACTTCTGTCGCCTGCCCAAAGGACAGCTGCTCATCCAGAAATCAGGACTCCTGCCCATTCAGTATGGCATGAACAACAGAACCATATTTGTGAATAACCAATAAAAAAATAAACATTCAGAACTTAAAAACGTCTTATAAAAGAGTAATCTTTAAAAAATAAGAATTATGAAAGCTATTAAATACCTATTCCTCGCAGCGCTGACCGCAGGTTACAGCGCAAGCGCAATGGCCCAGAGCGGCACAGATGCCGATGTACAGGCCGTTAAGAACATTATTAGTCAGAAACCCGCCGACATCGAGAAGCAGATGAAGCCCTTCTTCAAGGCTAACAAGAAAAATGCTGCCAATCTGGTTGCTTTCGGTCGTGCTTTCTTTGAGGCTAAGGACACTGCCAACGCTAAGGTCTATGCCAACCATGCTCTTGCTGCAGCCAAGAACCAGTGTGCTCCCGCCTTCATCCTGTTAGGCGACATCGAGGCTCTCGGCGACAATGGTGGTCAGGCTGCTGCCCAGTATGAGCAGGCTATCTACACAGACCCCAAAGATCCTGAGGCTTACTACAAGTATGCTAACGTGTATCGTAAAATTAGCCCACGTGGTGCTGTCAGCAAGCTGGAAGAGCTCCGCTCACAGCGTCCTGACATTGCCGTAGATGCCATTGAGGGTCGTATCTACTACATGTCTAACGACTTCGACGCAGCCCTGCGTGCCTACAACAAGGCCGACAAGTCAAAGATGGAAGAGCGCGACCTCAGCGACTATGCTATGACCGCCTTCTTCAAACAAAAGTATGACACTGCCCTGGAAGTTGCTAAGTTCGGCTTGAGCAAGAACCCACGTCATGCAGCCTTCAACCGTCTGGCCTTCTTCAACAGCACCGAGCTGAAGAAGTGGGACGACGCCCTAATGTATGCCGACGCCCTGTTCAACAAGTCTGACTCTGCCAAGTTCTCATACTACGACTACACCTACTATGGCAATGCCCTGAGTGGTGCCAAGCAGCACGATAAGGCTATTGAGATGTACCAGAAGGCCCTGCAGCAGGAGGATATGGATAACAAGGCCAAGCGTGCCGGTGTTATCAAGCAGCTCTCTGATGCTTACAAGGCACAGGAGGACTATCCCAACGCTATCAAGAACTATCAGGAGTACTTGGCCAATGTCGAGAAGGCTTCTGCCAACGATATTGCCGGACTCGCTCAGCTCCACGTACAGCACGCCAGCAAGAAGGCTACTCCTGAGGAGCAGGCAGAGTGCTTCATCATGGCCGACAAGACCTATCAGGACCTGGAGGACAAGTTCGAGGATGCCGCAGAGTATGCTACCTTCATGCGTGCCCGCGTTAACTCCTACATGGACCCCGACCAGAAGAAGGGACTTGCCAAGCCTTACTACGAGAAGCTCGACCAACTTATTGGCAGCAAGGACAACAAGGATGCCACCGACAAGGCTCGTCTCGCCGAGAGCTACCGTTACCTCATCTCTTACTACTTCGTCATCCAGGACAACAAGGACACTGCTAAGCAGTACGCCCAGAAGCTTCTGGAAATCGACCCAGATAACGAGATTGCCAAGCAGGTGATGGAAGCCAAGTAAGCGCACTACACACGATACTATATGGGCTGTCCTTTTGGGCAGCCCATATTTCAATCAACAAAGAAACATGGAGACACTGAAGGAGAAGACAACACGCGGCCTATTTTGGGGCGGCATGAATAATGTGGTACAGCAGGGATTGGGCCTGCTGTTCGGCATCATTCTGGGTCGTCTGCTGAATCCTGAGGACTATGGTATGATAGCCATGATACTGGTCTTCCAACTGATAGCCAACGCACTGCAGGAGAGTGGTTTCAAGAGTGCCATCGGTAATCTGAAGGAGCCTCAGCACAATGACTACAACAGCGTCTTCTGGTTTAACATCATCGTGGGTGTTACGTGCTATGTCATCCTCTTCTTCGTAGCCCCACTGATAGCCGACTATTACCACACGCCAGAGTTGGTATTGCTCTGCCGCGTAGCCTTCCTAACCATTATCTTTGCCGCATTAGGTACGGCACAGTCGGCCTATCTGTTCCGCAACATGATGGTCAAGGAACAGGCGAAGTGCAATATGACCGCAACACTGCTATCGAGTATCATTGGTGTCACGCTGGCGTTCCTGAAATGCGGCTACTGGGCACTGGCCATCCAGTCGATGGCATACATCGGACTGAACAGTCTGCTACTATGGTATTTCTCTCCGTGGCGCCCTACCCTGCATTTGGATTTTGGTCCCGTCAGACACATGTTTAAGTTCAGTAGCAAACTGCTGGCAACAACCATCCTGGAACGTCTCAACACCAACGTGATGAACATCCTGCTGGGTCGCCATTTCACCAAGCACGAGGTGGGTAACTACAACCAGGCCTACCAGTGGAACAGCAAGGTATTCTACCTGCTGCAAGGCACGCTGGCACAGGTGGCACAGCCCGTCTTCACCAATGTTGCCGACGAACAGGAACGACAATTGCGCATTCTCCGTAAGCTGATGCGCTTCACCGCCTTCCTCGCCTTCCCCATGCTGTTTGGCTTCGGTCTCGTTGCGCAGGAATTCATCGTACTGACCATCGGTGAGAAATGGCTGGAGTCCGCCCGTCTGCTGCAACTGCTATGCATCAGCGGCGCCTTCATACCCATCAGCAGCGTGCTCACCAATATGCTTATCAGCAAGGGCAAGAGCGGTACGTATTTCTGGGTAACCTTAGCTCTCTGCATCACACTCATCGCCACCATGCAGATGCTCTATCCTTATGGCATCCGCTCAATGGTCATCGCCTACGTTATAATATATGTGCTGTGGACGCTGGTGTGGCATTTCTTCGTCAGCCGACTGACGGGTTATACCCTCTGGGCACTCCTACTCGACATCGTACCCTTTGCTGTGATAGCCTTGGGTGTGATGGCTGCAACGTGGTGGGCTACACAGAACATCAGTCTGCTGTCTCTGCTCTTACCAGCACGTATCTTGATGGCTGCAGTTCTCTACTATATTGTCATGAGATTGCTTCGAGTGAAAATACTCGAAGAGTGCATGGCCTTTATTAAAAAGAAGCAATGAACGGATCGTTAATGTTTGTACCCTCAGGAGGCCTTGCCAACAGAATGCGGGCCGTGGTGTCTGCCTATGAACTATGTCAGAAGGTGGATAGCACGCTACAGGTGGTATGGTTTCAGGACTGGGCACTGCATGCACCGTTTCGTAGCATCTTCGAAGAAACACCGCTGGTGGCTATCCGCGAGGCAACACTGCTGGACCACCTTCTCTATGACCGTGCCCGCAAGAAGAACCTCTTCCTGCCAGCACTGCCCCAGCGTATCCTCTTCCAGCGACATATCAAGGAGCAGGATGTGACACCCCTGAAGAAACAGTCGTTCGACTTTGAGGCATGGGCTCGTGGCAAGCGCTGCTATATGAGTTGCTATCAGGTCTTTGGTACTTTTCCTGACGTGCTGTATTCCCAGCTATTCTATCCTGTCAAGGAGGTGATGGATGTTGTCGACAGCTATCGCAACCAGTTCAATAGTCACACCATCGGCCTACACATCCGTCGCACGGACAATGCGGAGTCAATAGCCAAGAGTCCGACATCCTTATTCATTAATAAGGTGCGTGAAGAGATAGACCAGCATGACGACACGAGCATCTTCTTGGCCACCGACTCTACAGCAGTCAAGAAAGAGTTTATCGATGCCTTTGGTGCTCGTATCATCACCCCACAGGAAGAAGCCTGTCGCGATAGCATCAGTGGTATTCGTGGTGGCGTTGTCGACCTCTGGACATTGGCCTCCACACAGAAAATCTATGGTTCTGCAGGTTCATCATTCTCACCGATGGCCGCCAGCATTGGTGGCGTACCATTGGAGATTATGAACGTCCAAACAGCCACTTCCTAAAGAACGGACTAACGCGCAGGATGTTGCTGGTGATGATGCAGAAAGCGATGACCAGCAATGCTGTGATAACTGTCGTCAAGGTGTCAAGCACAAAGTTGTGACGATACTTATCGAAGAATGCACCGATGGTCGGCAGGTCGGGCAGGAACAGATAGTGTATTAGATAGATGTCAAGCGTGCGCCGCCCGATATACTGCAGCGAGGCGCCTATCACACTGAATTTAGTAAAGTACTCCTGGTAGTGGCGGAAATACATCACCACCATCGTCAGCAGGATGAAGCGTGCCAGCGTCAGCGGCAGGATAGCCCATGCCAGGCGCAGCGTGTGCCACTTCAGCGTGTCCATAGCTGCAAAGATGACTACCACCACGATGATGGGATAGAACCACCGCGAATCCATCACCTTCTGTGCCTGTTCCCAATAGCGATGTACGATGTTGCCATAGAGGAAGAACGGGAAATACTGGAACAGGAGCGTCAGACTGCTGTAGTTCATAAACTCGTTGGGACGACCGCGCCAGCCGAAGGCCCACGAGAAGTACTTGGGCAGGTAGCACGACTCATAGAACGCTAACGATAGGAGAAACAGCAACGTGATGGGTATCCAGGACTTTACCTTTAGCTTACTCTCGATATAGGCGAAGACGTAATATACTAGGAACATGTAGAGCAGCACGATAGTAAACCAGTAGCCACCTTTCGTGGGCCTGCTGAGCCAGTCAGGTATCGTTGCCCACAGGTCCTTGGTCAGCAACGTTGCCGCCAATAGGAAGAACACTACTGTAGGGATGATCTGCACACGCAGCTTTTTACCCACCAGCGTGCCGAAGGTCGCAAGGTCCCAGACTAGTGAGGCCTTATAGGCAAGAAATCCGCTGACAAAGAAGAACAGCGGCATGCGGAACAGCACCAAGAACTGCAGTGATGTCGATACCCCATGAGGTATCTCAAACGCCATCGCTCCTACGTGGTTGGCCACGACGAGTATCATGGTGAATCCGCGCATGGCATCGAGCCATTCCAATCGTTGTTTCTTCTGTAGTTCCATCAGCTATAATGTTTCTTTCCTGTCAGTTTCACCATACGGTTCTTGATTCCTTTCCAGATAAACGTCCAGTTGCCATAACGCATGTTCAGCCACAACTCCTCCAGCGAATAACCTATCTTACGCCAGGGATGGCCATAGGCATTGATGCGGTAGAAGCGGTGCAGATAGTCCACATTCTCTATTACGTAACGCGGATGCCTCAACGGGAACTGCACCTCGTAGCGCTGCATGGTAAACATCTTACGCAGCGCCTTAGGCAGGGTGCGCAACGTACCGGCATAGTGGGTAGAGTCGCCGCCCGCTGCATTACCCAGGTTGTTAATCATATTCTTGGTAGGCATGATAGCCAGTCCGTGGTTGAACATCATGCAGGGCCAGAAAATACTCTCGTAATAAGCTTTGCCCAGCGCACGATGATCGTAGGTCATGCGTAACATCGTAGTGCGATAGCCACGCTCCTTGGTCAACGCCTCCAACTGGTGCATGTTATACTTGTCGTCGAGGAATGTGTAGTACTCGTCCCACTGGTCGATGACCCTGCGCCACGATGCCCAGCCCCAGATGCTGAACACGGTGGTGAAGAAGTAGTCGTCGGGGACGTCGGGAGATACCTCGTCGGTATTGAAACCCTCAATCATCACGATGCGCTCGTCGTGCTCATAGCGGTCGAGCATCTCCTTACAGAAGCGGATGAACGACACGCTGGGTATGCTATCGTCTTCGAAGATGACGCACTTGTCACTCAACGAGAACGCCCACTTCTGCGCATTGAAGTTTGAGGGGTCACAGCCAGCATTCACCGTCTGGTAGTTACGCTGCACATCGCACTCCCAGTCTATCTCGTCATCGCACACCACCTGGCGACAGGCTTCAATACCTGACATATCCTGTGGACCCCGAGGACCGTCCTGATAGAGGTACAGCTTCGAAGGCCGCGCTTGACGAATAGCGTCAAACACTTTCTTCAACGGCTCAGGACGCGTAAAAAACAGGATGAGTACTGCTACGTCAACTTCTGCTGGATGTTTCATGTTATTCATAGAATTCTAGTTCACCAACGTGGGGCGCCAACTTACTCAGGTCAGGCAACTGCATATAGTCACCGTAGATATGGCGCAGATGGGCATCGGCATTACCTGGTACGGGCAACTGATGTCCCTCGAAGTCGTGCGTCGTCAATGGGAATATCTCGTCAGCATATCGAGGGTTATGGAACGGGATACCCATACCACTGGTGATGGTCTTTTGAGGTATGATGTAAGAGGTAAGATGTAAGAGAGCACGGAGGCAGGGGTACAGGATGTGGTTGTTCAGCCGGAAGATGCGACGTACCGACTTGATGGCCTTGGCATCGTCCGTGCTGGTGCGCCACACCTTATACATATGTCCGATGGTCTTCTCCGTCAGCTTATGCAACCAGATGGGATGCTGCTCCATAGGGAAGATATCGATATAGATGCCCTGCTCTTTCCACATGCGGTCGTAGGCATTCTGCTCAAGCATCTTCGAACGGCGGTCACGCACCTTGGCATAGCAATAGAAGTAGTTGGGATCGGTCTTGTCGTTTTGCAGTGCCAGCCAGTCGGGTAGTTCCTTAGGTAGCACCTCCATCAAGTGCAGATAATCTGAGCGCATCATCTCAATGTCAAGGTCGTCATCCCAAGGAATGAAGCCGTTATGCCGCAGGGCACCAATCAGCGTACCACTGCTCAGCCAATACTTGATATCGTGCCTCTTACATATCTTGTCAACCTCCAGCAGGATGTCGAGCATACGCATCTGCTGTCGACGCAAGAGCGAGCCCTCAGGATTAAACTTCTGATGAGCCAGATGCGTCATACCCCAACGTAGTATCTCATCAATCATCGGTGTCTGGACACCATGCTGATGAGCCAGTCGTTGTACTATCTGCAAACCGTAGGGGAAGTCTTCTGTGAAGTAGCGACTCTCGAAGTCGGGCACAAAACCATTGTCCACACGCTTCATGGGCGACTTAATGCCCTTGAAGGCCTGTATAGACTGTAGCTTAGCGGTCAGTGATGCGGCATCGGTGCTCTCGTAATAGTCCAGGATAGTGGGGATGCTACCTTTCGTCACAGGCAACACAACGAGTAGCTGATTGAACTCCTCGTCCATCTTTATCAAGTAGCTGGAAGCCTCAACAGTCCACTCTTCGTAGAACAGGCTTTCAGTGGGATAGACCATGCCCTCATGCCAGTCCTTCCAAAGGCTATACAGTCGTGCTGGATGCAGCAACGGATTGCTATTCGTCAGACTCACCTCATAATAGCTGTTCAGTAGTTGCACAGGAACATGGAACAGCCTTTCTATCTCTGCACGCAAGACCTCTTTATTGTCCATCTGTTCAATGGCGATACTCAGGTTGGGCTTATAGCCCAGAAGGTCGGCAGAACGACCATATTCCTTCAGTCGTGAGATAAACGGCACACGTTGGAAGCCAAACAGCGGAGTCGCTGGGGACAGTATCTTAAAAGCTTCAAAGAAGAATCCCGTACTGCTGACGATGCTACCGACCGCCGTTCCTGGCGTCAGTGTAGGAGCAATCTGCTGTAGAACCTCGTGAATCGAGAAGCCTGGCAAGCAGAGCAGGACGATGTCTGCCTTAGGAATCACCTCTGCAGGGTCTGATGTAATCTGTTGGATGGTACCTTTCAGCACGCTACCTTCTGGCGTCGTAATCTCCAGCGACTGTTGCCAGGGCTCAGGATGACGCGTCAGTAGCGACACTTCACAATCCCCATGGGCAGCGAGAAATCCCGTTACCACATGGCCCAGATTGCCACCACCACAGATACATACCTTCTTCACGATATTTCCTCTTATCGGTTATTAATTAACGCCCTCAGTCCTGCAACCAAGCGACCGTTTTCTTCATGATTGCGCACGGCAATGCGCATATATTGCTTGTTGGGATTGAGACCTGGTTTCAGACTACAGTCGCGTGTCAGGATATTGTGTTGGCGCAGCATGTAGATAACGATTTGCGTAGCGCTATAAGGCGGCAACACCTCGCAGAGGAAATAGTTGGTCTGGGTAGGCATCACACGCAGATAGGGAATGGTGCGCAACTGCTGTTCGAAGTCAGCACGCTCAGCAACAAACTTGGCACAAGCTTTCTTATAGTCCTTCTCATGTTTGTTGTATATCTGCATGAAGAACTCGGCAAAGGAGTTGAGGTTCCATATTGACACCTCTTTCTTTATCTGTGCTATCAGCGCAGTATCTGCCGATGCCAAAATGCCCAGACGCAAGCCTGGCACACCATAGCTTTTCGAGATACTCTTCATCACCGCCATGTGGGGATAGCTTTCGAGTATCTGATCTGAAAGCAATGAGTTGGTAGCATAGTCTTCGCTGAAGTCAACAAACGACTCATCGACCACCAGACGGATATTCCTGTCCTCACACCACTGTGCCAGTCGCAGGACATCAGTCTTGGGAATGAAGTTGCCTGAGGGGTTGTCAGGATTTATCAGCATCAGTTGCTGAATATCCTTATCGGCAAAAAACGTCATCAAGTCGTCTGCCGTATAGCGGTAGTCCTCATTCTGAGGTACAAAGGTAACCTGCTGTTCTTTATCATAGCGGTTGGGATATTCTTCGAAGGTAGGACGAGTGAAACCAATCTTGACAGCGGTCTGTTCCATCAGCACCTTGATGAGCTCCGCTGCACCGTTGCCAGGCACGATATACTGTTCGCTAACACCAAAGCACTTGCTGGCAATCAGCGTATTTACCTTCATGCCCGACGGATATTCTGTCAACAACGTATCGAAGTTGCTACGCAGCTCGTCTTTCATGCGCTTTGATGGGAAGTAAGGATTCACCAGATAGCAGAAGTCGAGCATCTGGGGGAAGCGCCAGAAACCACCATAGCGACCGTAGTACTTGCGGATAACATCCTTGTCGTCGGCAAACAACGCCTCTGCAATATCCAGGTCTTGCTTGTCGTCAATCTCATACCACTTCTCGTTACCCACGGGCAGTGCCTTCATATTGTGACTGTTCAGCATCGAGATGATGCGCAACACATTCTCGTAGTACTCATTATTGCCCACTGCCTTGGTATAAGCGTCAAGGAAGGGCACATACTGGTGCTGCAAGAAATCCTTGCTGAACTTATAGATGTTCACTGTCTTGTAGTAGCTGTCTACATCGTCGTAGTCGAAAGCGTCCTTTGAGATGAAGTTAACGATATGCTGGTCTTCGTCCAGACGCACCATTGTGCCGTCCATCCACGACTCATACTTCGCCACCAGTGCCAAATTGGGATAGGGATTCTCCACAATCATGGGGAAGAAGCGGTCGCTGAATATCAAATCGCTCTCTATCAACAGCGTGTCGTCCTGCTGCAGTTGGTCCTTCACGATGGACAGCGAGTAGATGTTGTTGGTCTTGTCGTAAATGGGGTTCTCAGCAAAAAGCAATTGGCAATTAGCTGTTAGCTGTTGACCATACTGCGAGGTAACATATTCCTGCAATTCCTTACCTTTATAACCCACCACGATAATGACGCGGTTCAGACTCAGAGCCGACAACTGTCCCAGCAAACGGTCTATCAGTCTAACACCATTCACAGGAACCATACATTTGGTATTCTCTTTGGTGAGTTCTCCCAGTCGGCGACCCATTCCTGCCGCCAGTATTATTGCTTGCATATCATTATTTGTAATATTGTTCTACCAACGGAATGATGCTATCGGGCACCAGTCCCTGGATGCTTTGTCCTTCTTTCACTTTCTGTCGTATCTCCGTGCTCGACACGTTGAGAAGTGGAGCATGGAAGGTACCAGCATAGCCCTCACGCGGATAGACCGCAACGTCGCAGGTTCTCAGAATGTCCTGCCAATGGTACCACCGCTGGAAATGTGCCCAGTTATCGCCACCCATAATCAGCGTGAAGCAACTGTCGGGATAGTCCTTTGCCAACGCTTGCAGCGTATGCCACGTATAGCTGGGCTTAGGCAGATGCATCTCGTAGTCCGACGCCTTCACACCCTCAACGCCCTCCAGCGCCTTCTGTGCCATCTCCAGTCGCAGCTGGTCGTCCAAAAGCGTCATATTCCTCTTCAGCGGATTCTGTGGACTGACCATCAGCCACACCTCGTCCAGTTCACATGCCTCACGTGCCGCCTTTGCCAACGCCACATGTCCCACATGTATGGGATTGAATGATCCACCAAAGAGGCCTATTCTTTTCATCCAAGAAAATCCTTTACTACCTGCAGTGTTTCTTGCTTAGCCGTCTCCAAGTCGTCATTGACGATAATCTTGTCGAACTGTGGAGCGAACGTCATCTCATACTCAGCCTTAGCCAGACGTTCAGCAATAGCTTCAGGTGTATCGGTGGCACGGCCTTCCAACCTGCGACGCAGTTCCTCCACCGATGGTGGCTGGATAAACAGACTCAGCGCCTCGTCACCATAATACTTCTTGATGTTGATACCACCTTTCACGTCAACGTCAAAGACCACATTCTGACCAGCCTCACGCTGACGTTCCACCTGCGCTTTCAACGTGCCATAGAAACGGTCTTGATACACTTCTTCGTACTCTAAGAACTCGTCGTTCTTTATCTTCGTACGAAACTCCTCAGGTGTCAGGAAGAAGTACTCCACCCCATTCTGCTCTGTTCCACGAGGGGCTCGTGAGGTACATGATATCGAGAAGTACAGCTTCAACTCTGGATGTTCCTTCATTAGCCACTGTACAATAGTACTCTTTCCGCTACCGCTGGGAGCACTTACAATCAGCATTTTTCCTTTCATCAGAGTGCGTTCAATACTTGTTCCTTAATCTGTTCCAGCTCGTCCTTCATTTTCACCACGATATTCTGCATCTCAGCCTGATTCGACTTTGAGCCAGTGGTGTTAATTTCGCGACCCATCTCCTGAGCGATAAAGCCTAATTTCTTACCCTGTCCGGTAGCGCCAGCCATCGTCTCACGGAAGTATTTCAAGTGATTAGCCAGACGCTGCTTCTCTTCACTAATGTCCAGTTTCTCGATGTAGTATATCAGTTCCTGCTCCAAGCGGTTCTTGTCGTACTCAGCCTCAGGAATCTGCTTCAGACCATCAACGATGCGACTGCGAATCTTCTCGACACGCGACTTCTCGTAAGGCTCTATAGATGCCAACAGCTTCTCGATGTTGTCAATCTTCTCGCCAAACTTCTTCTCCAGAGCGGCGCCCTCCTGTGTACGGAAGTCCACCAGATGTTGCACAGCCTCTTGCACGCCAGCTCTTACCATCTGCCACTCTTCATCGCTAAGCAGCTCCACCTCCGTCTTCGACATCACGTCGGGCATGCGCACCAACAGCGACATCCAATCGGTGTCCGACATCTGATGGTCTTGAGCGAAGCCAGCCAACTGCTGATAGTAGTTCTCCATCAGCGCCTTGTTCACCTGTGCAGCCTCAGCGGTAGCTTCTTTCTCTATCCAGATGCTAAACTCCACCTTACCTCTGATAAGGTGCTCAGCTATCAGCTGACGAATCTCCATCTCCTTCTCTCTATAGAGCGGAGCAATACGTGTTGACAAGTCCAGCTGCTTAGAGTTCAGCGACTTGATTTCTACATGAATTTTCTTTCCTTCAAAGGCCACGACAGTCGTTCCGTAGCCCGTCATTGATTGTATCATAATGTTAGATTTTCTGTAATATCTTGCAAAAGTAATGAAAAATGCGCGAAAAGCCAAAGGAAAACTCGTTTTTCTTTGCATTCGCCTACTCTATAGGTCAGCACAGCGTAAGTTACCATACTAATCTTTCTATTGCCCTACTCTCAGGCACATCATTGTCAGGTCGTCATTAGGATCAGCACCCTGACGAAACTCCTCTACACAAGTCTGCATCGTATCGATTACCTGACGAGCATTGGCATAGTCGGTATGCTGCAGAATGTCGAGAAGACGGTCGTCGCCAAATTGCTCACGAGCAGGATTCTCGGCTTCGTTAAGTCCATCGGTATAGATGAACAGCGGACGATTGGTGATGTTATCTATGCTTTCGCCGACATACTCCAAATCTGGCCACAAACCCAATGGAGCGTTGGCCTCCATCTGGAGGAATGAGCCGCGTGAAACATCCTCGCCCAAGACAGGCGGATTATGGCCGGCATTACAGAAGAAGAGCTGTCCGCTATGCAGGTCTATCAGTCCAATGAACATGGTGACAAACATGCCGCTATCGTTGTTCTCTGACAACTCAGCATTCAGTCGATTGGCAATGTCAGCAGGCATCATGCGCTGTTTGGCCAACGCACGGAACAAGCGTGTAGCCTGAGCCATAAACAATGAAGCGGGCACTCCCTTACCACTAACGTCACCAACACAGAAATACAAATGGTCTGACAGCAACAGGTAGTCATACAGGTCGCCACCGACCTCACGAGCCGGTGTCATAGAAGCATAGAGGTCAATTCCCTCACAATCAGGGAACACCTGTGGAACCATAGACATCTGAATGTCGCGAGCAATACGCAGTTCACTCTCGATACGCTCCTTAGCAGCCTTCATCTCTGCCAGACGACGAGCAGCACGACGACGTAAAACAGAATAGACGACAAAGAAGATAATGAGCAACCCCACACCCACCAACGTTCCTATCCAGCGTTGCTGTGACAGCGACATCTGCTGTTCGGCAATGGTACGCTCCTTCTCTTGTGTCTCATAGACAGTAGCCAGTTCTGCGGTAGCATCGTGCTTCTGCCAGATAAAAGCAGAATCAAAGGCGTCACATATCTGGTCAGCGGCCGACAGTGCCTCGTTGTTATGGCGACAGGCACGCAGCACCCTGTACTTTACCTTGAGGTAGCCACGAATAATCTCCATCGTGATACGCTTGTCGCTCTTGACCAACAGCGTATCGATATAGCGGCAGAGGTCTGCAGCTTCATCGTGATGTCCGATGCCTTGCAAGTAAATGATGCGTTCGAGTTTTCCTGAGAGCGTATTAGCGTAGCGTGTGGACAAGTATTTCTTGTAAGTGGCAGCAGCCTCCGCAGCCTTTCCGTCGCGTTGCAGCATCTCCATGCGGGAAGCATAAAGCCCACAATAGGCAGCATCTACCTCCGCAGGATTCTCACGTCCGTCAACCGATGTCTCCCAACGCTTGATACTCTCTTCCTCTAGCACGCTCCACGCCTCCGCCTCGTTCCAGTAGTCCTGATTCTTGAAGACAATACGTGCATCGTTGGCAACACCATACAAGTAGTATTCTGCCATATCGTCATGTCCTACTTCCTTCTCTACCTCCTGGTAAGCCTGATGGAACAGCTTGTCGGCTTCTTCTGGTCGCTTCAGGTTCGCATAGCAGATGGCAATATTGCTGAGCATGTTGCAACGCGTCATATAGTTCATGGGATTGGCCTTAGGATCGTTCTCGTTGGAGTGCAACAGCTGTGAACTGACCTTGATGCTCTCCTCAAAGTCGCCCTTGATAACAAGCAAACGCGTAAAGTTGCCCATACCCTTGAGATATGCCACATAGGTTGTCGAATCCTGGTGAATATTGCCTTTCATGGCGTGACGATAATACATCTCAGCAAGACGGTCTTGCTTCTGCTGGTAATAAGCATAGCCTCGCTGGCAATTAGCTTTGACATCATTCAACTTGCCCGCATCCTCCAAACTGTCTACAACAGTCAACAGACGATCAAAATCACCAGACTTTCTGATGGCAGTAAGGATACTGTCCACTTCCGTGATATGCTGCTCATGCGTCTCATTGCCCTGACAGCCCACGATGAGTAGTGCAATGTGCAGGACCGCCAGTATGATAAGATTCTTCTTACGTATAGTCATATATTGATGTCCCTATAAGCTTTGTTCTCTATTAATAGTTCACAAAAGTACACAAATCAACTCAAATATGCAAGAAAACAAGCTGTTTTTTAGCAAATACTTATCAATAACGTGACTCGACGGATGTCGCAAATATCCGCGACGGTTGTCGAATATATGTTCGACGGCCGTCGCACATAACGAACAAGGCTGGTTTTGTCAAGAAAGAAGGCTGATTAGTCGACAGATATGGTTCATACGGAGAGTTTGAACGTTTGGATTTAACATTTGTTTTGATATGCTGTAAAGAAATCAGAAGAATGGAAATTGTAGAAAAACAGGGTTCACATCTAACAAGCGGTAAAACAATGAGTTACATGTGAATGTGAACCCTATTTTCAAGCAAAAACTTTTGTGATAACAAAGAAAAACCAGTATTCTTTTGGCTTTTCGCTCACTTTTGCGTACCTTTGCAACTTAAATTGCACCTTATAATATAAAGACAAAGGAAAGTAATGGCTTGCATACTACATATAGAGACAAGTACCAATGCCTGTTCGGTAGCTGTCAGCGAGGACGGACAGTGCATTTATGAAGAGACGGAGCACGGCGAACGTGGTGCTGGTGCCGAGCAGTTGGGACGCATGGTCGATGAGGCTATGTCGTTTACTGACAGCCACGCTATTCCGTTCGACGGTGTTGCCGTAAGCTGTGGCCCAGGCTCGTACACAGGTCTGCGCATCGGCGTATCAATGGCGAAGGGCATCTGTTATGGTCGCGACTTGAAACTGATTGCCGTACCCACGCTGGAACTGATGTGTGTGCCCGTCCTGCTGAGAGAGACGATACAGGAAGAGGACGCACTGCTCTGCCCGATGATTGACGCCCGCAGAATGGAGGTATACTCAGCCCTCTACGACCGTGCATTGAAAGAGGTACGCCCCGTGGGTGCCGACGTAGTAACCGAGGAGACGTATAAGCAGTGGCTCGACGAGCGTCCCATCTATTTCTTCGGCAATGGCGCCAAGAAGTGCATGGAAATCATTAATCACCCCAATGCACACTACATCGACGGCATTGAGCCTTTGGCAAAGTGGATGATGCCATTGGCTGAGAATCGTTTCCTGAACGAGAAATTCGAGGACGTAGCCTACTTTGTGCCGTTCTACCTGAAGGACTTTGTAGCTATCAAGGCAAAGCCGTTGCTTTAAGAAGACAAAGGAAGATAGAAGGAGATAAAGGAAGACAGAAGAAGATATGAATATCAAAGGATTAGACTATAACACAGCACGCGAACGACTCATTATGACTGAGTACGGACGCGAGATACAGCGAATGATTGATGTGGCTATCGCATTGCCCACCAAAGAGGAGCGTATGCGTTGCGCCCAGACCATCATTCACCAGATGGAGATGAAGAACCCACAGGTTCGTGAGGGCGAAAACTACCAGCAGACCCTTTGGGATCACCTCTACCTGATGAGCCGTAAGGAGCTTGACATTGACTGGCCCTACGACATGAGCGAGGCAGAGAACATCTTATCGAAGCCTGCACCCATGAAACATCCGTCACCCAACGGACAGTCACGCATGCGCCACTACGGCCAACTGCTCATGGAGGTTTTCGAGCGTTTGAAGACTATGCCAGAAGGTGCTGAGCGCGACGAGCTGGTGCGCCTGACTGCCAATCAGATGAAGCGCGACCTGATGACGTGGAGTCACGGCTCTGTGGACGACGAGAAGGTGGCCGACGACCTGGCACGTTTTACAGACGGCAGGATTCAGTTGAACCTCTCTACATTCCGCTTCGACCGCATCGACACCATCGTTCCCGATAGTGGTAATGGCAAGCGAAAGAAAAAGAAGTAACCTATGGCATCATTCAAGATAGAGGGCGGCCACCTGTTGAGTGGCGAAATCAGACCGCAAGGCGCCAAGAACGAAGCCCTGCAGGTTATCTGTGCCACACTGTTGACCAGTGAGGCAGTAACCATTCATAACATTCCAAATATCCGCGACGTCAACAACCTCATCCAGTTGTTGAAGGATATCGGTGTGAAGGTGAACCCCACCCCCAACACTTCCCCAAAGGATGGGCGCGGATTCATTTTCCAAGCCGACGCCTTGAATATGGCATTCTTGGAGAGTGACGAGTTCGTGGAGAAATGTGCCCAACTGCGTGGTTCCGTTATGATGATTGGTCCTCTGTTGGCACGCATGGGCAAGGCTGTTATCGCCAAGCCTGGAGGTGACAAGATTGGTCGCCGTCGTCTGGACACCCACTTCTTAGGTTTCCAGAAATTGGGCGCTAAGTTCCACCAGTTGGCAGACAGAAACGTTTATGAGATTGGTGCCAAGCAACTGAAGGGTACCTATATGCTGCTCGACGAAGCCTCCGTTACGGGTACAGCCAACATCATCATGGCTGCAACAATGGCTGAGGGAACTACCACTATCTATAATGCTGCCTGTGAACCCTATATCCAACAGCTGTGTCACATGCTGTGCCAGATGGGTGCAAAGATTAGCGGCATTGGCTCTAACTTGCTAACCATTGAGGGTGTCAAGGTGTTGCATGGTGCCGACCACAAGCTCTTGCCCGATATGATTGAGGTGGGCTCGTTTATTGGAATGGCAGCAATGTGTGGCGATGGCGTTCGCATCAAGGATGTCTCCATCAAAAATCTTGGCATCATACCCGATGCCTTCCGCCGACTGGGCGTAAAGGTAGAGGAAGAGGGCGACGACCTCTTTATTCCACATCAGAAGCACTATGTTGTTGACTCATTCATCGACGGCACCATTATGACACTCGCAGATGCTCCTTGGCCTGGACTGACGCCCGACCTGCTCTCAGTGCTCATTGTAGTAGCCACCCAAGGACGAGGCAGTGTGCTATTCCATCAGAAGATGTTTGAGAGTCGTCTGTTCTTCGTTGACCGTTTGATAGATATGGGTGCACAAATTATCCTCTGCGACCCACACCGTGCCGTTGTCGTTGGCCACGACCGCCAGCGCCAGTTGCGTGGTAGCAGGATGTCGAGCCCGGATATCCGTGCAGGTATCGCCCTGCTGATTGCCGCCATGAGTGCCAATGGCACCAGCCTCATCAGCAATATCGAACAGATAGACCGAGGTTACGAGGACATTGAGCATCGCCTGAATGCACTGGGTGCACACATCGAACGTCTCCCATAGTGTCCATTAAACCCATTTACCCCATGATAAAAGCAGAAGAAGTTTACAAGATAGGCCGACTGGGCAAGGCCCACGGTGTCAAGGGCGAGGTGTCGTTCCAGTTTGAAGACGACATCTTCGACCGCGTAGATGCCGACTACTTGGTGCTTGACATCGACGGCATTCTGGTACCTTTCTTCATGGAGGAATACCGTTTCCGTAGCGATACTGTCTGTCTGGTAAAGTTCAAGGGTGTCGATACCCAGCAAAGGGCCCAAGAGCTGACGGGTTGCGACGTATTTTTCCCCAGAGCTTTGGCAGAGGAGGGTGAAGAAATTCCATCATTAGCCAGTCTGGTGGGGTTTGATATTGTAAATGTCTCCGATGGCAGAACCATCGGAAACATTGCCGCCATCGACGACAGCACAGTTAATATACTGTTTGAACTGGAGGACGGCATGCTGATACCGGCCAATGACGACCTCATCGAAGTCATTGACACAGAGAAACAACAAATAAAAATGAATCTTCCTTCCGGATTATTAGAAATATGAAGAAGAAACAAATAGCGATATTAGGTTCTACGGGTTCCATAGGTACTCAGGCCCTGCAGGTCATTGAGGAGCATAGCGACCTGTATGAAGTGTACTGCCTGACCGCCAATAACAAGGTTGAACTGCTGGCCCAGCAAGCCCACCAGTTCAAACCAGCCGCCATTGTCATTGCCAATGAACAGCGCTACGATGAACTGAAAAGTCTGATGAGCGACATGCCCGATGTAAAGGTGTATGCTGGCAAGCAGGCTTTGGATGAAATCGTTGAAGCCATACCTATTGATATGGTACTGACAGCAATGGTAGGCTTTGCCGGACTGTCGCCCACTATTCACGCCATCAAGGCCCATAAGGCCATCGCCTTGGCCAACAAGGAAACACTAGTGGTAGCAGGTGAACTAATTCTACAACTGGCTCAACAGCACCACACTCCCATCCTGCCTGTGGACAGTGAGCACTCCGCCATTTTCCAGAGTCTGGTGGGTGAGGACGACAATCCTATTGAGAAGATTCTGCTCACAGCCAGCGGTGGTCCATTCCGTAACTTTGACATGAAACAGTTGGAGACGGTTACCAAGGCCGATGCTCTGCGCCATCCGACGTGGGACATGGGTGCAAAGATTACCATCGACTCAGCCACGATGATGAACAAAGGCTTTGAAGTTATCGAGGCCAAATGGCTCTTTGGCGTCGATGCCAGTCAGATACAGGTGCTGGTACATCCACAGAGTATCGTTCATAGTGCCGTACAGTTCCATGATGGTGCTGTCAAGGCTCAGTTGGGTGTTCCCGACATGCGTCTGCCCATCCAGTATGCCTTCTCGTTCCCCCAGCGCCTGTCGCTGAGTGGCGACCGTCTCGATTTGTTTGCCCATCCGCTGGAGTTCTTTGAGCCTGACCTGAAGAAGTTCCGCTGTCTGGCACTGGCCTTTGAGGCTATCAAGAAGGGCGGTAACATGCCATGTATCGTCAATGCAGCTAATGAGATCGTCAACCGCGCTTTTTTGGAGGACCGTTGCGGTTTCCTGCAGATGAGCGATGTCATTGCCGAGACCATGCAGCGCTGCACGTTCAGCACCAATCCCGACTACGACATCTATATCCAGACGGATGCAGAAGCACGTCGCATAGCAGCAGAGTTAATTAATTCGTAATAACGAAATACCGTTATACCGTAATAACGAAAATAGAAAAACAATAATGGAGATTTTTTTGATTAAACTGGCACAGCTCATTCTGGCACTATCCATACTGATTCTGCTGCATGAGGGTGGTCACTTCTTCTTTGCCAAGCTGTTTGGCATACGCGTAGAGAAATTCTACATGTTCTTTGACTGGAAGTTCAGTCTGTTTAAGTTCAAACCCAAGAACAGCGACACTGAGTATGGCATCGGCTGGATTCCCTTAGGTGGTTACTGCAAGATATCGGGCATGATTGACGAGAGCTTCGATACGGAGCAGATGAAACGTCCTGCCCAACCGTGGGAGTTCCGCACCAAGCCCGCCTGGCAACGACTGCTGGTCATGATTGGTGGTGTGCTCGTCAACTTCCTGCTGGCACTGTTCATCTATTCCATGATTCTGTTCTACTGGGGCGACACCTACATCCCCGTCAAGGATATGACGCTGGGTATGAAGTTCAATCAGGAGGCCAAGAGCTATGGCTTCAAGGATGGCGATATCCTGATTGGTACGGAGAAGAAAGAGTTCAAGGAGTTTAGCGCTAATCTCTATCGCGACATCTCTGAGGCCAAGCGCGTTGACATTATCCGTGACGGCAAGGCTATGAGTATCAACCTGCCTGGTGAGTTGAACATGCTGAATATGTTCAAGGCTGAGCCTGCCTTTGTACGTCCTTTGATGCCTGCCGTAGTGGACAGCGTACTACCTGGTACTCCTGCCGCTGAGATTGGCATGAGGAAGGGTGACAAGATTCTCGCCGTCAATGGTTCGCCCATTGACTCCTACAACGAGTTCATTGACCAACTGGGTCGTCGCCAAGACCTGCTGCTCACTGCAAAGACTGCTAGCGACAGTCTGAAAGCACGCACAGTGGTCATTGCTTTCGGCAATGATGCACGTATCGACACCACCACTGTTACGCTGACCCCCGACCTGAAGTTAGGATTCGCCATTCAGAGTATGGCAGACCTGTATAAGCCAGTCACTCGTGAGTACGGTTTCTTTGAGAGCTTCCCTGCAGGCATAAAATACGGTTGGAGTGTGCTGGCTTCGTATATCGACGACTTGAAATACGTCTTTACAGCTGAGGGTGCGAAGTCATTGGGTGGTTTTGGTACCATCGGCAACCTCTTCCCTGCCGATTGGGACTGGTACGTCTTCTGGAAGATGACGGCATTCCTGAGTATCATCCTCGCTTTCATGAACATTCTGCCCATCCCCGCTTTGGACGGTGGTCACGTGCTGTTCCTGCTTTACGAGATGATTACCCGCAGAAAACCCTCTGAGGAGTTTATGATTCGTGCCGAATATGTAGGCTTCGGCATCGTACTGCTCCTGCTGGTTGTTGCCAATCTCAATGATATCCTGCGCAGTCTGGGTATCATGTAAACTGTTGTCATGAAGATTGTTGTTGACGACAAGATACCATATATCCGAGAGACGATCTGTCAGCTTGCTGACGAGGTCGTCTTTCTCAGTGGTGCCGCCATCACGGCAGATGACGTCAGAGATGCTGACGTACTAGTAGTCAGAACGCGCACCCGTTGCAACCGCCAATTGCTGGAGGGCAGCAAGGTACAGTTAGTGGTGACTGCCACCATTGGCTACGACCATTTCGATACCCAATGGCTGGAAAGTGCGGGCATCCGCTGGACCAACTGTCCAGGCTGTAACTCCGGTTCTGTGGCTCAATATGTAGAGTGTGCCCTACTCCTGCTAGAACAGCAGAAAGGCTTGTCACTCCACCAGTCAACTATCGGTATTGTGGGCTGTGGACATGTGGGCAGTAAGGTTAAGGCAGTAGCAGAACGCTTAGGAATGCAGGTGCTTATCTGTGACCCTTTATTGGGTAATCCTTCATTTGTCTCTCTCGACGAAATTGAGAGACGCTGTGATGTTATCACCTTCCATGTGCCGCTGACCCGCGAAGGGTGCTATGCCACGTGGCACATGGCCGACGACGTTTTTTTCCGTCATCTCTCACGCGTACCTTATATTATTAATACCAGTCGCGGCGAGGTAGTCGATAACAAGGCACTTCTTGCTGCACTACAGGACGGCCGTGTGCGCGATGCTGTCATTGATGTCTGGGAACACGAGCCCCATCCTGATACAGAGTTGCTCGACAGGGTTTTCATCGGCACCCCACACATTGCAGGATATTCAGCAGACGGCAAGACGAATGCCGACAACATGGTTATCGATGCCATTTGTCAGCAATTCACTCTTCCGCATCCTGGAAAAATAGCGCCGCCAGCCCTTCCCAACGACTTCCACTATACAGGAAGTCCACTCGACCTGTATAATCCGATGGATGACAGCAAAAAACTGAAAGCAGACACTTCGCAATTTGAACAATTACGCAACAATTATCCGCTCAGAAGAGAGAAAAAGGACTAAAAAAATGCACAAGTAGGGGGTGATTGTGCAATTGTATGTGTATTTTTGCCCTTAAAATTTGCGTAAGTCAATAAAAATGTGTTACTTTGCACCCGCTAAGCGACTCTTTAGTTGCACAAATAGTTTAAAGGATATCAAATATTAACATTTTAAAGAAGAAAATTATGTCAGAAATTGAAAGCAAAGTTAAGGCTATTATCGTAGACAAACTCGGTGTTGATGAAGCAGAGGTTAAGCCCGAAGCAAGTTTCACAAACGACCTCGGTGCAGACTCTCTGGATACCGTAGAGCTCATTATGGAGTTCGAGAAGGAGTTCGGTATCTCTATCCCCGACGACAAGGCTGAGAAGATCGGTACTGTTGGCGACGCTATCGCATACATCGAGGAGAACGCAAAATAAATTTTTACAAAACATAATGGTTGCTTCCTACCAGAAGCAACCATTATGCTTTATTGTTAGCATATGGAATTAAAAAGAGTAGTTGTAACAGGTCTGGGAGCTGTAACTCCCGTGGGCAACACTCCCGAAGAGATGTGGAAGAACCTGCTCGACGGAGTCAGTGGTGCAGCACCTATTACAAGTTTCGATACAACATTATTCAAGACTAAGTTTGCCTGCGAGGTGAAGAACCTCAACGTGAACGACTATCTGGATCGTAAAGAGGCTCGCAAGATGGACCGCTATACCCAGCTGGCCCTGATTGCTGCCAAGCAGGCCGTTGAAGATAGCGGCATGGATCTGGAGACAGAGGACAAGAACCGCATTGGTGTAGTTTATGGCGTAGGTATCGGTGGTATCAAGACTTTCGAGGACGAGGTGAAATATTATGGCCAGCACGAGGCTGATGGTCCTAAGTTCAACCCCTTCTTCATCCCTAAGATGATTGCTGACATCGCTGCTGGCCAGATTTCTATCATGTACGGATTCCATGGTCCCAACTACATCACCGCTTCTGCTTGTGCTTCTTCATCGAATGCACTGGCTGACGCCTTCAACCTGATTCGTCTTGGCAAGGCTAACGCTATTGTTGCTGGTGGTGCCGAGGCTGCTATCTGCGCTACAGGTGTAGGTGGTTTCAATGCTATGCATGCCCTGTCAACCCGTAACGACGAGCCTGAGAAGGCCAGCCGTCCGTTCAGCGCTAGCCGCGACGGATTCATCATGGCCGAGGGTTCTGGTTGCTTGATTCTCGAGGAGTTGGAGCACGCAAAAGCTCGTGGTGCAAAGATTTATGCTGAGATGGTGGGTGCTGGTATGAGTGCTGATGCACACCATATCACTGCTTCTCATCCTGAGGGTCTGGGTGCAAAGCTCGTGATGCAGAACGCCCTGGAGGATGCTGGCATGAAGCCTGAGGACATCGACTACATCAACGTACATGGTACTTCTACCCACGTTGGTGATATTTCTGAGGCTAAGGCCATCAAGGAGGTCTTCGGTGATGCAGCCTTCAAGTTGAACATTTCTTCTACCAAGTCCATGACGGGTCACCTGCTGGGTGCCGCTGGTGCAGTAGAAGCTATGGTTACAGTTCTGGCTGTTCAGAACGACATTGTTCCTCCCACAATTAACCATGAGGAGGGCGATGATGACCCAGAGATTGACTATAATCTGAACTTCACATTCAACAAGGCCCAGAAACGCGAGGTTCGTGCTGGTCTCAGCAATACCTTTGGCTTTGGTGGTCACAATGCCTGCGTGGTATTCAAGAAGTATGTGGGTTAACAATATCATTGACAGTATCAAGCTCCCTTTCCGCAAGGAGAAGGAGCTTTTTTCTGCCCTCTACGGTATTCTGGGCTTCTATCCTCACGACATCAAACTCTACAAGCAGGCCCTCCTGCACAAGAGCGTAGGACGTCGTAACGAGAAAGGTCGCCCACAGAACAACGAACGCCTGGAGTTTCTGGGTGATGCCGTCCTCGACGCCGTGGTAGGCGACATCGTCTATCGCCATTTCGATGGCAAGCGCGAGGGTTTCCTCACCAATACCCGCTCCAAGCTCGTCAGTCGCGACACCTTAGGAAAACTCGCCAAGGAGATGGGACTCGACCAACTCATTCTGTCAGCAGGACATTCCAGCGCCCATAACAGCTACATGAACGGCAACGCTTTCGAGGCCTTGGTAGGTGCCATCTACCTAGACCGCGGATACGGCGCCTGTATGCGCTTTATGGAAAAACGCATCTTGACACAACTCATCAATATCGACAAGGTTGCCTACAAGGAGGTGAACTTCAAGTCGAAACTGCTCGAATGGAGCCAGAAGAATCGTGTCAAGATGGAGTTCCGCGACTTGGAACAGACGCGCGACGAGAATGGTAGTCCCGTATTCACCGTCCAGGTGTTCATCGAAGGTCTGGAGGGTGAGAAAGGTACCGGTTTCTCCAAGAAGGAGAGTCAGCAGAAGGCCAGCAAGGGTACACTGCAGCGCCTGCGCCGTGAGCCTCAGTTCATCGATGCCATCTTTGCCGTCAAGGCCGACCGCACCAAGATGGAAGAAGAGCCCGTAATGGCTGCTCCCGACCTGGAGAAGTTAGAAAACCCCGATTTCATCGAGATACACCATGCGGAGCCCAAAGAGCAAGAGCGTGTGGCGACTGAATCGCCACAAACAGTTCTCGATGACCTCACTCTTGACGATATCACTGCCTCTCCTCGCGAGAAGACCCGCGAGGAAATCATCGCAGAGGCAGAGGAAGCTGCCTTCTTAGACGAAAATGCATAAAAACTATCAATACTAAACGACGATGAAACGACTGATTATCTGTACTATGCTGACTCTGCTGACTGCTATTAGCATTCAGGCAGCACGCGCACTGAGTGAACCTTTCGACGTCACCCAGCCCGACGGTACGACACTGACTATTATTCTGCATGGTGATGAGTATGTCAACTGGCTGACCACCACTGACGGAACAATGGTGGTGGAAACCAAACAGGGATATTTCGTGGCCGCCATTGGCGACGACGGAGCGCTGCAGTCTACCAAGCAACTGGCACATAACGCTCATCAGCGTTCTGCCTCAGAAAAGCAACTCTGTATGCTACAGCAGTCTCGTCATACCCTTTTCTTCGAGAAGGCAGAACAGATGGTACAGGCCGGTCGCCGTGCACAGATAAATCCAGATGGTGGTTATTGTCTCCATGAGGGTCAGCCCCGTGTACTGATTATTCTCGCCAACTTCAGCGACTTGTCATTTGTCACTGAGGATGCTCATAACGTTTTTGACCAGCTTTGCAACGCTGAAACGCTACCCCAATTTGATGAAAATCAAAATCGCAATAACCTATGCAGTGTGCGCCGCTATTTCCAGCAGAGCAGTCATGGAAAATTTAATCCACAGTTAGACGTCGTTGGTCCTATTGATTTGCCCCAAACTATGGAGTACTACGGAGCAAGCAAAGAAGGCAGTTCCCGCGATGCTCACTTCTCTCAGTTCTGCAAGGACGCCATTGCCGCTGTAGATGGCGAAGTGAATTTCAACGACTACGACAACGACGGTGATGGCAGGGCTGAACTGGTATGCGTTATCTACGCTGGTTATGGCCAGAATGTCTCAGGTAATCCTAAGGATGCTATTTGGCCTAAGTGTAGCCCTCAGAACATCACCACGACAGATGTTTCCACCAAGGACGAGTCTAAGAAGGTCATCGTTAACTACATGAACTGCGGTGCCGAGCTGTTACACGTGAATTGGGGTAATACGCTCAACGGATTAGGTACCTTTATCCACGAGTTTTCACACGGCATGGGACTTTCAGACCACTATGCCACCGTCAGTTCCGCACGCGTTGACAATCAGACGCCAGAATTCTGGGACGTCATGGACTATGGTGAGCATGCCGTCAACGGCTACGCTCCAGTGCCCTATACAGCCTGGGAACAAGAGACGATGGGCTGGTTAGAGGTGGAACAGCTAGAGACCTCGCAGACCATCAATGAGATGCTACCTCTGCTGAAGGGTGGGAAGGCCTACAAGTTTGGCAATGGCGCTGATGCGGAGGAATGGTTCTATTTGGAAAATGTTCAATCACGCGATACAGAAAACCAGATTCCTGGCTTTGTCTATGGTCATGGTCTGTTAGTCATGCATGTGGCATATCCGAAAAGCACCGTCAACATGGCTGAATATCCTAACAACAATGCCGGTAAACCAGGCGTTAGCATTGTTCCTGCCGACGGACTGGTCATCAACGGCTATCGCTATGGCCCAGGAATGCCCTATACCAGAGAGGAGTACCAGAACAGTCTCAAAGCAGACCCCTTCCCAGGCACAGGAGGCATTGACCATCTGAATGCCACCATGGAATTGCCCAACTACAAATTCTATCATGGCGAAGAGACTCCCAAGCAATCACTACGAAACATAACCGAGAATGATGGCGTTGTTAGTTTCTACTTTAACGATGGCACACCATCAGGTATCGTTGATGTAAGAAGTAAGATGGAAGACATCAAAGGTGACTACTACGACCTGCAGGGCCGCCGTATTGCCCAACCAACTAAAGGCCTGTATATTGTGAACGGCAAGAAAGTTATCATCTAATTAGTGACGGCCTTACAATACAGCTTATACGTTCACAAATTAGCTGTTCTTGACCCTCAAATACAGCTGATACAGTACTGGCTTAGGCTAATACACGTCTGTATCAGCTGTATTTTTCGCATATTCCGGCTTTTTGAGATGTTTTTCAAAAAGACGTAACATCCCTAACACAAAACTAACAAACCCCTGTAATAAAGATTGTTACAATGATATCTATTTTTATAGACCTACCATTATCCCTAACACTAGACCTAACATGAAAGGTAACATCTTCCAATCAGCGTAAGACACAAATAGTCCTGATGGTAGGTCTCATGTTAGGTGTGATGGTAGGTCTAGTGGTAGGGATAATGGTAGGGATAGCGAACATGCAAGTTCTCTCAGACGTCCTGTACATCGCGGTTTCAGAAAATCCATGTTAGGGATGTTAGGTCTATTGCAAAAAACTTTCTTGTACAAAATTTGGATGTTTCAAGAATAATGTCTATATTTGCAAATGCAATCCGAAAGGAAAGCAATATGAATTTAATGTATAACCCTTAATACTGCAGATGCCTATGGGCTGAGAAATAGATAAAAAAGGACATATAGGATGAATATCCACTTTTAGATTCTTGTTTCTGAAAATCGGCAAAATTTACAGAACGTAATCAAGAACTGAAGTAGATAGTTCACGCATGATAGCGTGGGCTTTTACTCGTTTAAGATTACAAGGCGTTTTTGCCGATGCCTCAGAAACGTAGACGAAGTAAATTGTCCACGTTTTCTTTTTACGTATAATGAAAATACAATAATAACTAAAAACTATATGACTATGAAGAAACAATTACTTTTACTCGTTGTGATTTTGCTACCATTGGTGGCGTGGTCAGAGACTGTTGAGATTGATGGAATTTATTATAGTTACCATCCCAAAACAAAACTAGCTGAAGTCGTAAGTGGTGATAATCCTTATAGCGGAGATATTCTTGGTATTAGAGAAGTTATTACAGTTAATAACGAAGATTACGCTGTCACTGCAATAGGAGAATCTGCATTTGCATTAAATAATATAAATACTATATCATTACCTTCATCAATTAGAACAATAGATGAGAAAGCTTTTTACTATTCATCCGTCTCATCAATTATTATACCTAATGGGGTGCGATATATTAGGAAAGATGCATTCTCTGGTTGTAAACAACTTGAAAATATTGAATTACCCGAAAGTGTGGAGATTATTGAACAGAATGTCTTTTCTCAATGTACTCAGTTAAAAAGTATTACTATTCCTAATCGTGTTAAAACTATAGATAGATATTCTTTTATGGGATGTATAAATCTTGAAGAAGTTGTTTTGCCAATAGGATTAGAGATAATTAAAGAAGGAGCTTTTAATAATTGTGCTTTTGAATCAATCGAAATCCCCAATAGTGTTGTATATATTTATGGTAATTCGTTTGCGACCTTTTGTGGCGCTTTTTCCGAATGCAAAAATCTGAAGGAAATTATTTTGCCAGAAGAAATAACTTTTGTTGATACAAATACTTTCTACGGCTGTATCAATTTAAAAACTGTCTATATTCCAACATTAGTAACCAATATATATGCGTCAGCTTTTGAAAAATGTGAAAATCTTACAGATGTATATTGTTTTGCTGAAAATATACCATCAACATATAATAACGTTTTCAAAGATGCATATATTGAGTTCGCGACATTACATGTACGGGAAACCTCTATTGAACTATACAAAGAAGCATTACCTTGGAATAATTTTAAATCAATCGAGAAAATTGATATACCAAAACATTCATTAAAATACATTGTAGATAATGAAGAATATGTATCATATGAAGTGGAGGAAGGACTCACTATTTCCCCTGAGCCTGAACCTAAAAAAGAAGGCTATTCTTTTTCCGGATGGTTTGGCTTGCCTCAAAGAATGCCGACGAACGATGTCATAGTAAATGGATATTTTACTGCAGCTTCAAAATGTGCTTCCCCCATTATCCACTATGAGAATGGTCAGTTAAAATTCACCTGTGCGACTGAGGGGGCAGAATTTATAACAGATATTACTGATACGGACATCAAGAGACATTATGAATCAACTATCTCGCTAACAGCTACCTATTGCATCAGCGTCTATGCAACCAAGTCTGGCTATGACAATTCAGAAGTAACAACAGCTACTCTTTGCTGGATAGACAAAGAACCAACTTCGGAAGACATTACAGATGGAGTAGCTCAGATACCTTCAAAGGCAGTACTCATACAGAGCGAAGGTGGTTTCCTGAAAGTTGAAGGTATCGATGAAGGAACGCAGGTCTTAGTATATACCCCAGATGGCAAGCAGGCTGGCAGTGCCGTTTGTCGTAATGGCGCCGCCCTCGTTGGTACTAGCATCAGACCTGGCAATACCGCCATTGTGAAAATTGGAGAAAAGAGTGTGAAGGTGATAATGAAATAACTATATTATCTTAAAACCAGGGAATGAATAATCTTACAGATTTTAAAGAAAAAACATTATTCATTATTGGTAATGGATTTGACATTGCCCATGACATCAAGTCCAGCTATAAGGATTATCATAATTGGCTTCTGCAACACGGCTATCATGAGTTCGTTGCATATATGGAGTCAATGTTTCCTGCTATCGAAAATGGGGAACAATTACTTTGGAAAGACTTTGAAGAAGCAATTGGCAGATATAATCCAAGAGAAATACATATGAAGTATTTCCAAGGTGTTGATAGTTATCAATATGCTAAAGAAACTCAATTAAGAGTGACAGAAAGAATCAAGCCCTTTGTAGATATGATTCCAAAAACATTAATTGAGTGGGCAAGAGATATTGACTATCCATGCTCTCCAAAATATGAGGGCCTAACTCAAGATAGCAAATACCTAACTTTTAATTACACAAAAGTTTTAGAAAGGGTTTATAGCATAAATTCATGTAATATATGTCATATCCATGGATGTATTGACGATGATAAAATTATCGTTGGGCATAACCATAAAAGGAATCCACAAGATGAAGATGACAATCAATTAAATATCAAAATGTCTAGAAGAAATATTGTGGAGCTGATGAACAAAAACGAGAAGCCTGTTATGGAAATCATAAAGAAAAATATTGCTTTCTTTAATTCTCTCTACGATATCCAGAGAATAATCGTAATAGGGCATTCAATGGCCGAAGTTGACATGCCCTATTATAAGGAAATCTTAAAGCATATTAATAGAGACTGTATTTGGCATTTTTATTGGCATGCCAAAGATGAGCAAGGTAGGTTTTATCAACTAATACATCATGAACCCTTTAGAGATTTTGTCTGTCGTATCCATCAAATATAAACATATACACTACTGTCTGGAGAAAATCGATATGGATATCATTGGGAAAGGCTGAAGACATATGGACTTCAGCCTGCTTTTTGCTTATTATTATTAAAAGGTAAGGAGAAAATGTGTGGTTTCAGAAAAAAGTATTACCTTTGCAGGCAAATATTTGTACGACAATGAGTCTGACTCAGATAATAGGAAATGTGTTTAAGCCCCGTCAGAAGGCTTTGGAGAAGCATCTGAATGGGGGTGAGGCGCTGCAGCATGCAGTGCTGAATCATTTGATACACACTGCTAAGGATACAGAATACGGCAGGAACCATGCCTTTGACAATATTAAAGATTATGAGCAGTTCGTATCAATGGTGTCCGTCAATACCTACGAGGAGCTGAAGGGCGACATTGACCGTATGCGTCATGGAGAGCGCGACGTGCTGTGGCCCGGACGCGTCAGGTGGTATGCCAAATCAAGCGGAACGACAAACGACAAGTCGAAATTCATCCCTGTCAGCGATGAGGGTCTGCAGAAGATTCACTATGCTGGCGGACGCGACTCAGTGGCACTCTACCTGAGGAATAATCCCAAATCGCGGATGTTTGACGGCAAGGGATTGATACTGGGTGGCAGTCATGCACCTAACTACAACGTGGCAGGGTCGCTGGTGGGTGATCTCAGCGCTATCCTGATAGAGAACATCAATCCGCTGGTAAACCTGATACGCGTGCCTAAGAAGGAGACGGCGTTGCTGAGTGACTTCGAGGTGAAGCGTGAGCGCATAGCCCGTGAGGCGATGAATAAGAACGTGACCAATATCAGCGGCGTACCCTCCTGGATGCTCTCCGTGCTGAACTGCATGATGGAGATGACGGGTAAGACGCATCTGGAAGAGGTGTGGCCGAACATCGAGGTATTCTTCCACGGTGGTGTGGCCTTCACGCCCTATCGCAAGCAGTATGAGCAACTTATTACCTCGCCCAATATGCACTATATGGAGACATATAATGCCTCAGAGGGATTCTTCGGACTACAGGACGACCCGATGGATAAGGCGATGCTACTGATGCTGGATTATGGGGTGTTCTATGAGTTCCAAGAGCTCTCCGACAAAATCGGAGAGCACAAGATAGTGCCACTGTGGGGTGTCGAGAAGGACAAGAACTATGCCATGCTAATCAGCACTTCGTGTGGTCTGTGGCGCTATATGATTGGCGATACCGTCCGCTTTACCTCCACCAATCCCTATAAGTTCGTGATTAGCGGTCGCACGAAGAGCTTCATCAATGCCTTTGGTGAGGAGCTTATCGTCGATAATGCAGAGAAGGGACTGGCCTACGCCTGTGAACAAACCGGTGCTGAGGTGCTCGAATATACGGCTGCTCCTGTCTTCATGGACGCTAATGCCAAGTGCCGCCACCAGTGGCTTATCGAATTCTCCAAGGCACCAAACGACTTGGCACAGTTTGCCGACCTGCTGGATAAGCACCTGCAGGAAATCAATAGCGACTATGAAGCCAAGCGCTATAAGGACATCACCCTGCAACACCTGGAAATCGTCCAAGCACGTCCCAACCTGTTTAACGACTGGCTGAAGATGAAGGGCAAGCTGGGTGGCCAGCACAAGGTGCCCCGACTGAGCAATTCACGCGAACATATCGACCAACTATTGAAACTGAACGCATGAGGAGACTGCAATATTGGCTATTGGCTGTAGGCTGTTTGCTACTGGCTGTGGGTTGTGCTCGCATGGGTTCACCTGATGGTGGATGGTACGACGACGACCCACCTGTAGTCATCGGCAGTACACCCGCTGACAAGGCTACAGGCGTGAAGACCAAGAAGGTAACCATCTATTTCGACGAATATATCAAACTAGCTGATGCCACACAGAACGTCATCGTCTCACCGCCACAGATAGAGATGCCCGACATTCAGGCCAAGGGTAAGAAAATCGTCGTGGAGCTGAAAGACACACTGAAGCCCAACATGACCTATACCATAGACTTCAGCGATGCCATCAGCGACAACAACGAGGACAACCCGATGGGTAACTACACCTTTACCTTCTCAACGGGCGAGCAGACTGACACCCTCGAAGTCTCGGGTTCAGTGCTTAGTGCCGAGAACCTGGATCCTGTGGCAGGCATCCTCGTAGGATTGTATAGCGACTTGGCAGACTCCGCATTCAAGACAAAGCCTCTGTTGCGTGTAGCACGTACCGACGCCAACGGTCACTTTGTCATCAAGGGTGTTGCCGAGGGCGAATATCGCATCTACGCCTTGCAGGATGCCGACGGCAATTATATGTTTACGCAGAAGAGTGAGATGATAGCCTTCTCGCACGAGACCTACAAGCCATACGTCAAGCCCGACATGCGCCAGGACACCATCTGGCGCGACACGTTGCACATTGACAGCATCGCACAGGTGCACTACATGCACTACTACCCCGACAACATTGTGCTGACGGCTTTCCAAGAGCTACAGACTAACCGCTATCTGCTGAAGACAGAGCGCAAGGATGCCGACCGCATAAACATTTTCTTCAGCTATGGCAACGAACAGCTGCCAACTATCCGCGGTCTGAACTTCAATAGCGACAATGCCTTCATCGTGGAGACCAACGCCAAGAAAGACTCTATCACCTATTGGTTACGCGACACGCTGTTGGTCAACCAAGACACGCTGTCGTTCGAGATGAATTACCTAATGACTGACTCACTGGGGCAGTTGGTGTCAAAGACTGACACGATAGAGGCACTGGCGAAGACGCCCTATGCCAAGCGTGTAAAGGCTCAGCAGAAAGAATACGAATCATGGTTCAAGTTACAGGAGAAGAAGCGTAAACGCGAAGAGCCTTACGACAGTATCTACCCCACAAAACCTTTGGAGCCCAAATACAGCGTGGCGCAGGCAATGGACCCCAACCGTCCCATCAATATTGAGATACCCACACCGCCAGCGATTTTGGATACGGCAGGCATCCACCTCTATACGAAGATTGACACGCTATGGTATAATGCCAATTACGAGTTCCACCAACGCGACAGCCTCTTACGTAGCTATGAGCTATTGGTCGACTGGCGACCAGGAGCGGAATATAGCTTTGAGGTCGATAGTGCCGCCATCATTGATATCTATGGTATGGCGTGCAAACCCTACAAGCAAGGTATCAAGGTGAAGACACTCGACGACTATGCAACGTTGTTCCTGGACATCAGTGGCTATACAGACAGTGCTGCTGTTGTCGTACAGTTGCTTGACAAGAGTGATAAGCCTTTGACTCAGAGCAAGATGGGCACTGACCATACGGCAGCATTCTACTATGTGAACCCCGGTACCTACTATGCACGAGCCTTCATCGACCGCAATGGTAATGGAGTGTGGGATACCGGCAACTACGATGCTGACGAACAGGCAGAAGCTGTCTATTACTATCCGCGTGAGATAGAGACCAAGGCGAAGTTCGATATTACGCTATCGTGGAACCTGACGCAATTGCCACTGAACCAGCAGAAACCGTCGGCACTCGTCAAGAAGAAAAATGACAAAAAGCGACAGAAAAAGAACCGCAATGCGGATCGCGCTGCGCAGTTAGGAATAAAGTATATTAAGAAATAGTTTAGAGACAAAAAGATAACAGATATGAAACGATTCATCATTTTATGGGTATTCAGCATGACGTTCCTGTCATCATTTGCCCAGTGTGGTATTGAGAATAACGCCTTTAAGTCGGGCGAGTTTGTAGGCTACGACCTCTACTTCAACTGGAAGTTTGTATGGATGAAGGTGGGTACTGCTTCTATGTCGACTGTTCAGTCAACCTTTAAGGGACAGGACGCCTTCCGTTGCAGTCTTATCACTCGTGGTAACAGTAGTTTGGACAATATGTTCGTTATGCGTGACACACTGCTCAGCTACACAACTTTGGACATTGCGCCTCTTTACTATCGTAAGGGAGCTCGCGAAGGCAAGCGCTACTACGTTGACGAGCTGTGGTACACCTACCCCAAGGGTAACTGCCACCTGAAACAGCACGAGATTAACAGTCGTGGTGAGCACTACTGGAAGGAGTCAGAGTACAAAGACTGTCTCTACGACATGATGAGTGTCTATCTGCGTGCCCGCAACTTCGACGCCTCGAAGCTAAAGGTGGGTGACAAGATTCCCTTGCCCATTGCCGATGCCTCGACAGTCACCAACTCGTGGCTGAAGTATAATGGTACCACCAATGTGAAGATGAAGAACAGCGACACGAAATTCCGTTGTTTGGTATTCTCGTTCATCGAACGTGAGGATGGCAAGAACCACGAGCTCATCCGCTTCTACATCACCGATGATAAGAACCACCTGCCCGTACGTCTTGACATGTTCCTCTCTTTCGGTTCTGCTAAGGCTTACCTGACAGGCTACAAAGGATTGCGCAACCAGATGACCTCAAAGGTGCAGTAATATATCTATTTGCTGAAAAAAGGGCTACCTTTGTAGCATGGAAGAAAATGAACTGTTTGAGGGATTGAAGGTGAGCGTGCTGGACGACGGGCTTCAGGTAGTGGAGCCCGACGTGCTGGTAGACATCTCTGCCATTGCTGCCTGCTTCCAAGACTATGGACATCATCCGCTGGCGTATCTCATCAATCGCCTAAAACCCTCAGCAAACACGTCTCCTATCCTGTTAGGTAACTTTGCGGGTACGGCACTGGATCAGATTATCCATGACCCTGAGGCTGATTTTGGCGATATGCTTCGTGCCTCGTTTAGCGAGCAGGCGTTGCAATTCTGTACCTGCGAAGATTTCAATTCTGTAAAGTTCAAGACTGATGCACTCCGTCAGGTAAACAACATCCGCCAAGCGGTGGATGCGTTGTTTACCGAATATGATCGCAACAAAGCACTGTTGGAACCCTCGTTTGTCTGCAAAGCATTAGGACTGCGAGGACGCGTCGACTTGATGACCAGCGATATGCGTCTGCTGGTAGAGCAGAAGTCTGGTAAAAAATGGGGGAGCTACAGGGAAGCCCACTTTGTACAGGTACTACTCTATTATGGAGTGTTACGCTATAACTTTCAGTTGGATACTGATAGTGTAGATATCCGACTACTCTACTCGAAATACCCTGCCAGTGAAGGGCTGTTGGATGTCGCTAATAACGATGCCTTGTTTCGTGAAGCCATCCATCTACGCAACCTCATCGTGGCCATGGAAATGAAGATTGCCCGTAAGGGATTCTCCTCTGTGTTGTCGCAGTTACAGCCCGACGTGCTGTTGCAGCGACAAGAGAAGTCCGACTTCTTCCATCGTTATGTACGTCCAGAGATAGAACGCACGCTGCAGCCCTTGCATAGTCTATCCGCTACAGAGCAAGACTATCTGGAGCGCATGGTGACGTTTATCTTCAGAGAACAGTTTGCCCAGCTTCTGACGCAGGACACCGACGAAGAACTACGTCGAGGCGATATGGTCTATTACTATCACAAAGATGGCGACCCAGACCTCTGTCATCATATATTAAATAAAGGTATGATAGAACGCATCGATGATGAAGAGATAGCGGTATGGCCTAATGATAACAGACAAGAGACCCCCGACATTCTTCGCAAAGAGAGCTATGTTATCGAACCGGCTACTTCAGATGCTACTACCACGGCAGCACTTCGTAGCCTGATAGCTTTCTGTGGGGCTTCTCCCCAAAAGCGTCACTTGCTAATGGGCAGTCTTGCTCCTCGCCAGGACACTTCGCAACGACTCTCCCGCTCCTATCATCCTGCTTACGACGACATTTTGTTGCGCGCCAAGCAAGCTCATGACTATTTCCTGCTGCAGGGACCTCCTGGAACAGGTAAAACCTCTATGGCCCTACGTTTTCTGGTAGAAGAAGAGCTATCCTCTCACCCCTCACATCCCCTCTTATTGACCGCCTACACCCATCGAGCTGTCGATGAGATATGTGCCATGCTGGAAGAGAGTGGACAGGACTATCTGCGACTGGGTAGTGAGGCAGCCTGCGACCCTCGTTTTGCACATCGTCTGTTGAGTAGTGCCTTCAACGAGAAACCCAAGTTGAGCGATATCCGTCAGCGATTGGAACGTGTGCCCATCGTGGTCAGTACCACACTGACCTTGCTGACGCGTCCCTTCTTGCTGAGCATGAAGCACTTCTCACTATGTATTGTTGATGAGGCTTCTCAGATTTTGGAACCTTATATCGTTGGACTGCTCTCGTCAGACAGCATCGACCGCTTCATTCTTATTGGCGACCATAAGCAGTTGCCTGCCGTAGTGGCACAACCTGACGATGATCCTCGACTGCATAGCTGTCGCTTGTCACTCTTTGAACGTCTGCTACGACAGGAACGAGAGGCTGGACGCAAGGAGTTTGTAGGCATTCTTCAGCGTCAGGGGCGTATGCATCCGGATATTGCTGCTTTCCCTAATGAGTTCTTCTATCAGCAAGAGCAACTGCAACCAGTACCCTGTCCTCATCAGTTGGAGACAGGACTCGACTATCTGGAACCCTCGGAAGATGCGCTCGACGAGCAGTTAAAACAACATAGGGTGCTTTTCCTTCCTGCCGACGATGAGGCATCTTTGGTAGTTGACGTACTACAACGTCTCTATCGTCAGATAGGTCATGAGCGTTTTGACGCTGCTCATAGCATAGGAGTCATCGTGACCTATCGTCACCAGATTGCCATGATACGAAGAGAAATGGCACGGTGGGGTCTGTCCCAACTGGAAGAAATCAGTATTGATACGGTAGAGCGCTATCAGGGTTCCCAGCGCGATGTCATTATCTACTCAACGGGGGTTCAGGATCATGATGGGCTCGATTTCTTGACCGCCAACTGTTTTCAGGAGGACGGACACACCATAGACCGCAAGCTTAATGTCGCACTGACTCGTGCTCGCAAACAACTCATCTTGATGGGAAATGCGGCATTGTTGAAACAAAATAAGATTTTTTCGGTTCTTATCGCACGTTATTCCATATAAAATATGTATCTTTGCAGCATGAGGGAAAGTGTTATACTACAAGACCTAAGCATCGGATACACTATCAAAGGCGGGAAAAAGACCGTTGCCCATCAGCTGAACGCTACTATCTGTAGTGGCGAGCTAACCTGTTTGTTGGGTAGGAATGGCGTTGGCAAGTCAACGCTATTACGCACGCTGTCTGCCTTTCTTCCTGCACTGGAAGGTGACATACTCCTGCAAGGCAAGTCCCTCATCACCTATTCTGACCAAGAACTCAGTCAGCTGATAGGTGTGGTATTGACAGAAAGACCACATGTCAGGAACATGACCGTCGACGAGATGGTAGCTATGGGACGAGCACCCTATACAGGTTTCTGGGGCATTCTGTCGAAAGAGGACCATCATATCGTTGATGAATCCATCCAACTGGTAGGCATTGGCTCGCTACGCCATCGGCAGATACAGTCGCTCAGTGATGGCGAACGTCAGAAAGTCATGATTGCCAAAGCTTTGGCTCAGCAGACGCCGATTATCTATCTCGACGAGCCCACCGCTTTCCTCGACTATCCCAGCAAGGTAGAACTTCTCCAACTCTTAAGGCGATTAGCTCATGACGAACAGAAGACCATCTTTCTGTCAACACACGATGTAGAAATCTCCCTGCAATTAGCAGACACTCTTTGGCTGATGACTTCAGAACAACTGTATGTCGGCACGCCTCGACAATTAGCTGACAAGGAAGTGTTGTCAGCATTCATCGAAAGCGAAGGAATAACTTTTGACTCACACATGTTAACCATACATATCAAGAAATGATAGACGGACACGGGGATGATAGATATCGCTATGACGACTTGGTACAGATGAACTTCAGCAGTACCATCTATCAGCATGCTGACCACAGTGCGCTGAAAGAATATCTGATGGATCATATCAATGTCCTCACCAACTATCCAGAGTCACAACCGCGACAACTTGAAAAGCTGATAGCCAAGCAGTTAGGCATAACACCAGAAAGCGTGCTCGTCACTAATGGTGCCACCGAAGCAGTTTACATTATTGCCCAACTGTTCCGTCGCAGTTGTTCCATCATCCCTCAGCCCACCTACTCAGAATATGCTGACGCCTGCCGACTGAACAAACATCTCATCACCTATGAGAGTGGTGATGAGATAACGGAACTGCCAAAAGACCGCGTTTATTGGGTGTGCAATCCCAATAACCCGTCAGGCAACGTGCTGAAGAAAGGGTTTGTTGACTATGTGGTTCGCCGTTCACCACGCTACACCTTTGTCATCGACCAGTCGTATGGTGCCTTTACCAAAGAACCATTACTCGAAGCACGTGAAGTACAGGGACTTCCCAACGTGATACTCATTCATTCACTGAGTAGGAAATACAGTGTACCTGGTTTGCGATTAGGTTATATCACTGCCCACCCAAGCACCATTCTCTTGCTTCGTGCCTTACGTCATCCGTGGTCTATTCCCGCACTGAGTATTGAGGCAGGGAAATTCCTCATTCAGCACAGGCCGCCAGTTGTCAGCGATGTCAATGCGTATCTCGCCGAAACACAACGTTTGCGTAGTGAACTACGGAAAATTGAGGGTATACGCATCTTTGAAACCAAGACAAATTATATGCTCTGCGAGTTGAACGACGCCACCGGTGCTGCATTAAAAAACTACCTCATCCACGAACATGGCATGCTGATTCGCGACTGTTACAACTTCTACGGACTCTCCAGCGGACACTTCCGTATCTCTGCCCAACAACCAGAGGAGAACGATGCCTTGATAGCAGCTATCAGACAGTTCATAGAAGAGAAAAAGTCGTAAATTATTGTATTTTATGGCATTGAGATAAAGAAAAAGAGAGAAATACTTGCAGGGTTCGCAGAAAATGCGTACCTTTGCACCCGTTCAGAGGAATGAGGGGTTCGCAAGAGCCTCTCATTCTTTGATTTAATAAGTCAAAGTATGGCTTCGCATTCTTGTTTTAATTAACAAAATAAATATGATAGACAAAAACGTCATTAAGACAGCAGTTGAGGAGTGGCTCGAGAAGGGCGACTATTATTTGGTAGATGTAGAAATGACTGGCGATGATCGCATCGTCATTGAGATTGACCATGCCGATGGTGTATGGATTGAAGATTGTGCTGAGTTGAGCCGTTTCTTACAGGAGAAGCTTGGCGAAGAGCTCGGCGATTATGAATTGGAGGTAGGCTCTGCCGGTATCGGTCAGCCTTTCAAGGTACTGCAGCAGTACAAGAACCATATTGGTAAGGAGGTAGAGGTATTACAGAACGATGGCATCAAACTTCAGGGAATACTGAAGTCTGCCAGCGACGACAACACATTTGTGGTTACTGTCAAGGAGAAGCAGCATCAGGAAGGCAAAAAACGCCCCGTGCTGGTAGAGGTTGACAAAACCTACAAGACCACTGATGTGAAGTACTGTAAGTATCAGCTCAATTTCAAATGAATTAAAAATTAAAAAATAATATCTTATGGCAGTAAAGAGTGTGAAGGGTCCATCAATGATTGAGACCTTTCAGGAATTTAAAGAGACAAAAAACATTGACCGCACTACCCTGGTGAGCGTATTGGAGGAAAGCTTCCGCAACGTGATTGCCAAGATGTTCGGTTCTGACGAGAACTACGACGTCATCGTAAACCCTGACAAGGGTGACTTTGAGATTCATCGCAACCGTATTGTGGTTGCCGATGGTGAGGTACAGGACGAGAACAAAGAAATTGCACTTTCTGAGGCCCAGAAGATCGAGCCCGACTATGAGGTTGGCGAAGAAGTTTCTGAGGAGGTTGACTTCCAGAAATTTGGTCGCCGTGCCATCCTGAACCTGCGCCAGACGCTGGCTTCAAAGATTCTGGAGCTGGAGCACGACTCACTGTACAACAAGTACAAGGACAAGGTGGGTCAGGTGGTCAGCGCTGAGGTTTACCAGATGTGGAAGCGCGAAGTATTGCTCATCGATGATGAGGGTAACGAGCTCCACTTGCCCAAGCAGGAACAGATTCCCACAGACAGCTACCACAAGGGTGAGACCGTTCGTGCCATCGTCAAGGAGGTACAGAACGAGAACAACAATCCTCGCATCATCCTCTCGCGTACCAGCAACCAGTTCCTGGAGCGTCTGCTCGAAGCTGAGGTTCCTGAGATTCAGGATGGCCTGATTACAATCCGCCGCATTGCCCGCATGCCTGGTGAGCGTGCCAAGGTGGCTGTCGAGAGCTACGACGACCGCATCGATCCAGTAGGAGCTTGTGTAGGTGTGAAGGGTAGTCGTGTTCATGGCATTGTCCGTGAGATGTGTAACGAGAACATCGATGTCATCAACTACTCCAGCAACACCCAGTTGTTCATCCAGCGTGCTTTGTCACCTGCTAAGGTTACCAGCATTACACTGAATCCTGAGGAGCACAAGGCTGAGGTCTATCTGCAGCCTGAGGAGGTTTCCTTGGCTATCGGCAAGGGTGGTCTGAACATCAAGCTCGCCTCTATGTTAACTGAGTACACCATCGATGTCTTCCGCGTAGTCAACGAAGGTGAAGCCGACGAGGATATCTACCTCGACGAGTTCGCTGACGAGATTGACCAGTGGATTATCGATTCTATCAAGGCTATCGGCTTGGATACTGCCAAGGCTGTGTTGAACGCTCCACGCGAGATGCTGATTGAGAAGGCTGACCTCGAGGAGGAGACTGTTGACCACGTACTTGAGGTATTGAAGGCCGAGTTCGAGTAAATTGAATAATGAAAATTGAAAATTGAGAATTAATGGGTGTACGATTAAATAAAGTATTATCAGAACTGAATATAGGACTTCAGACGGCTGTTGATTTCCTGAAGAAGAAGAGCAGTCTGGGCGAGATTCGCGATGACGCTACGACAAATACCAAGATTTCTGACGAACAGTATCAGGCATTGGTTGACGAGTTCAGCACCGACAAGGCAGTGAAGACTCAAGCCGATATGATATTTACCAAGAAAGCAAAGGAAAAGAAAGTCGAGAAGGCCGAAAAGGCTGAGAAAGCAGTCACCAAGACCGAAGAGATGCTGGAACAGCGCACTGGTCTGAAGACACTGGGCAAGATTGATCTCTCGCAGATTGGTAAGCCTAAGGCTGCTCCTACTCCAGAACAAGAGCCGGAGCCGGAACCAGAGCCAGAGCCCGTCAAGGAAGAAGAGCCTCAGGTAATCCAAGAAGCTCCTATCCAGGAACAGCCCGTTGTTGAGGATGAAGATGAGGATGTTGCTGAAGAGTCTGCTGACAATGTCGAGCCTTCACTGGCCAAGACTCCTGGTGACTTCATAAAGCCTGCAACCCAGTTGAATGTGTTGGGCAAGATAGACCTCGACTCACTCAATCAGAGCACACGTCCTAAGAAGAAGTCTAAGGAGGAGCGTCGCAAGGAGCGTGAGGAGAAGGCTGCTGGTGAGCGTAAAAAGCGCGAACGCATCCGTACCGACAAGGTCGATATCGAGGCTGCAGCTAAGCAGGCTGGTCAGCAAGGTAAGAACAAGAACAACAATAACAACAAAGGTGGTAATAACAACCAGCAGCAGGGTCAGGGCAAGAAGAACAAGAAGAACCGTCCCGTCAAGCCGTTGGAAGTTGACGACGAGGCAGTAGCACGTCAGGTCAAGGAGACGCTGGCTCGCCTGACCTCGAAGAACCAGAACAAGAAGGGTGCCAAGTATCGTCGTGAAAAGCGTGACGCTGTTGCCGAGCGCATGAGCGAGGAGATGGCAGCAGAGGCAGCACAGAGCAAGGTGCTGAAGCTCACTGAGTTCGTGACGGTTTCTGAGTTGGCCACCATGATGAATGTAGGCGTCAACCAGGTTATCGGTACCTGTATGTCTATCGGCATCATGGTGTCTATCAACCAGCGTCTGGATGCTGAGACCATCAATATTGTGGCTGACGAGTTCGGTTTTACTACCGAATATGTCTCTGCCGAGGTACAGAACGCCATTACGGAAGAGGAGGACGACGAGAACGATCTCGTTACTCGCGCTCCTATCGTTACGGTGATGGGTCACGTAGACCATGGTAAGACCTCGCTGCTCGACCACATCCGCAACACTAACGTGATTGCAGGTGAGGCTGGCGGTATCACGCAGCACATCGGTGCTTATAATGTAAAACTGAAGGATGGTCATAGCATTACCTTCCTCGACACCCCAGGTCATGAGGCTTTCACCGCTATGCGCGCCCGTGGTGCTCAGGTAACGGATATCGCTATCATTATCGTTGCTGCCGACGACTCTGTGATGCCTACCACCAAGGAGGCTATCGCCCACGCTCAGGCTGCTAACGTACCTATGGTCTTTGCTATCAATAAGATTGACAAGCCAGGTGCTAACCCCGATAAGATTCGTGAGGACTTGGCTAATATGAACCTGCTCGTTGAGGACTGGGGTGGTAAGTACCAGTGTCAGGAAATCAGCGCCAAGAAAGGCCAGGGTGTCTATGAACTGCTGGAGAAGGTGCTGCTGGAGGCAGAAATGCTCGACCTGAAAGCTAATCCCAACCGTAAGGCTACAGGTTCCATCATCGAGTCGTCACTCGACAAGGGCCGTGGCTATGTCTCTACCGTCCTCGTGTCCAATGGTACGCTGAAGGTGGGTGACGTAGTTATCGCAGGTACTGCCTGGGGTAAGGTTAAGGCCATGTTCAACGAGCGTAACCAGCGTATCGAGAAGGCCGGTCCTTCTGAGCCAGCTATCATCTTAGGTCTGAACGGTGCTCCTACCGCTGGTGACTCTTTCCACGTCATGGAGACTGAACAGGAGGCTCGTGAGATCGCTAACAAGCGTATCCAACTGCAGCGTGAGCAGAGCTTGCGAACCACCACCAAGCTGGGTCTTGACGAACTGTCACACCGTATTGCTCTGGGTGAGTTCCATGAGTTGAACATCATCGTGAAGGGTGATACCGACGGTTCTATCGAGGCACTCTCTGACTCATTCATCAAGCTCTCTACTGAGAAGGTGCAGGTCAACGTCATCTCAAAGGCCGTAGGTCAGATTTCAGAGAACGACGTTATGCTGGCCAGTGCTTCTGAGGCAATCATCATTGGTTTCCAGGTGCGTCCTTCTGCTGATGCCCGTCGTGCTGCCGATCGTGAGGGTGTTGAAATCAACACCTACTCTATCATCTACGACGCACTCGACGATGTGAAGCAGACCATGCAGGGTATGCTCGACAAGGTGAAGAAGGAGATAGTCTCTGGTGAGATTGAGGTGAAGCAGGTCTTCAAGATTTCCAAGGTGGGTACCGTTGCCGGCGGTTTGGTTACCGAGGGTAAGGTACACAACAAGGACAAAGCCCGCGTTATCCGCGACGGTATCGTCATCCACACCGCTCCTATCGACGCTCTGAAGCGTTATAAGGACGATGCCAAGGAGGTTGCTACCGGTCTGGAGTGCGGTATCTCACTTGTTAACTTCAACGACATTCAGGTTGGCGATATCATCGAGACCTTCACAGAGATCGAGGTAGAACAGAAACTGTAATGAGTAACGAGTTTGTAAAACAGGTAGCTGAACAGAAATACGAATTTGGATTCACTACCGATGTACATACTGAAATCATAGAGAAGGGGCTGAACGAGGACGTCGTTCGGCTCATCTCTGCTAAGAAAGGGGAACCTGAGTGGATGCTTGAGTTCCGCTTGAAGGCGTTCCGCTACTGGAAAGAGCAGACGGAGCCTACCTGGGGCCACGTCCACGTGCCTCCCATCGATTATCAGGCCATCAGCTACTACGCCGACCCCACCGCGAAGAGTGTGTCCAGCGATTCTGTCGCTGGTATTGACCCCGAATTGGAGAAGACCTTCGACAAGCTGGGCATCCCCTTGGAGGAGCGACTGGCACTCTCTGGCAATACTGCTGTCGATGCCATCATGGACTCAGTAAGCGTAAAAACCACTTTCAAGGAGAAGTTGCGCGAAAAGGGTGTTATCTTCTGCTCCATCGGTGAGGCCATCAAGGAACACGGCGACTTGGTAAAACAGTATCTGGGCTCGGTGGTACCTTATAAGGACAATTTCTTTGCAGCCTTGAACAGCGCCGTCTTCAGCGATGGCTCGTTTGTCTATATCCCCAAGGGGGTGCGCTGTCCTATGGAACTCAGCTCGTATTTTCGCATCAACGCCCGAAACACGGGACAGTTTGAGCGTACGCTGATTATTGCTGACGACGATGCTTACGTATCGTATTTGGAGGGCTGTACAGCCCCCATGCGCGATGAGAACCAGCTGCATGCTGCTATCGTTGAGATTATCGTAATGAATCGTGCAGAAGTCAAGTACTCAACGGTTCAGAACTGGTATCCTGGCGATGAGAATGGTAAGGGAGGTGTACTAAATCTCGTAACAAAGCGTGGCGATTTACGCGGTGTTGATTCTAAGTTGTCGTGGACACAGGTAGAGACGGGTTCGGCTATCACGTGGAAGTATCCCTCATGCATTCTACGTGGCGACAACAGTGTTGCCGAGTTCTATTCGGTAGCCGTCACCAACAACTATCAAGAGGCAGATACGGGTACGAAGATGATTCATATCGGCAAGAACACCAAGTCGACGATTATCTCTAAGGGTATTTCCGCTGGTCACTCACAGAACTCATATCGTGGACTAGTACGTGCGGCATCTACTGCTGATAATGCCCGTAACTACTCCAGTTGCGACTCCCTATTGCTAGGCTCTGACTGTGGCGCACATACTTTCCCCTATATGGATGTGCACAACGACACTGCCGTCTTCGAGCACGAGGCTACCACCTCGAAAATCTCAGAGGACCAGTTGTTCTACTGCAATCAGCGAGGCATCCCTACTGAGCAGGCCGTAGGCCTCATCGTCAATGGATATGCCAAAGAAGTACTGCAGAAGCTCCCCATGGAGTTTGCCGTCGAGGCTCAGAAACTATTATCAGTATCATTAGAAGGAACTGTAGGATAAAGATATGTTAGAAGTTAAGAACTTACACGCTCGCATAGGCGAGAAAGAGATATTAAAGGGCATTGACCTCGTAATTAACGACGGGGAGACACATGCCATCATGGGACCTAACGGTTCTGGTAAATCCACGCTGAGTGCAGTGCTCGTGGGTAATCCACTCTACGAGGTAACAGAGGGCGAGGCTTACTTCAATGGTAAGAACCTGCTGGAGATGAAGCCTGAGGATCGTGCCCACGAGGGGTTGTTCCTGTCGTTCCAGTACCCTGTTGAGATTCCTGGTGTGTCGATGACCAACTTCATGAAGGCAGCCATCAACGAAAAGCGCAAGTATCAGGGACTGGAGCCTATGAACGCTGCAGAGTTTCTGAAGCTGATGCGCGAGAAGCGTAAGATTGTGGAGCTCGATTCTAAGCTGGCTAACCGCTCTGTCAACGAGGGCTTTAGCGGTGGTGAGAAGAAACGCAACGAGATTTTCCAGATGGCTATGCTGGAGCCAAAGTTGAGCATTCTTGACGAGACCGACTCTGGTCTGGATGTGGATGCTATGCGCATCGTGGCTGAGGGTGTCAATAAGTTGCAGACTCCTGAAACCTCGTGCATCGTCATCACCCACTATGACCGCCTGCTCGAGATGATTAAGCCCCAGTTTGTGCATGTGCTCTACAAGGGGCGCATCGTGAAGACTGGTGGCCCTGAGCTAGCTGTTCAGATTCAGGAGCACGGCTACGATTGGATTAAGGAAGAAATCGGAGAAGAATAATGGGTAGTGAACAACAATATATTGACTTGTACCAGCAGTGTCGCGAGATAATCTGCGAGCATAGCAGTGGTGTGATGAATGCCGTGCGCGACGAGGCCTTTGAGCGCTTCCGCAAGCAGGGTTTCCCCACCAAGAAGGTGGAACGCTACAAATACACCGACATGCAGGCACTCTTTGCTCCCGACTACGGTTTGAACCTGAATCGCCTACAGATTCCTGTCGACCCTTACAACGCGTTCCGTTGTGATGTACCCAACCTCTCGACGAGCCTTTACTTCGTGGTGAACGACATGTTCTATCATGAAGAAAAAGCCAAAGGTCATCTGCCCGAAGGTGTTATCATTGGTTCCCTAAAGGACTTTGCCACCAGCGAGTATTACAATCGCATGGCTGCTCACGCCAACGATGCTGTTACTGACCTCAACACCATGCTGGCACAGGATGGCCTTTATGTTTATGTGCCCAAGAACGTCAAGGTGGACCGTGCCATTCAGGTCATCAACATCCTGCGCTCTGACGTTGACCTGATGGTAAACCGTCGTGTACTGATTGTGCTCGAAGAGGGTGCAGAGATTAAGATGCTGTTCTGCGACCATGCGGCAGACGACCGTAACTTCCTGGCCACTCAGGTTATCGAGGCTTACGTTGGCGAGAATGCATCACTCGACCTCTATTGCATGGAGGAGACACATCATAAGAATGTACGCGTAAGCAATGTCTATATTGACCAACAGGCTAACAGTCGTGTAAACCATAATGTGATTACGCTGCATAATGGTATTACTCGCAACAAGCTCGACCTCACCTTCTCTGGCGAAGGTGCTGAGTGCCAGTGCTATGGTTGCGTCATTGCCGATAAACAACAGCATGTGGATAACAACACGCTGATTGTGCACAAAGTTCCTCATTGCACCTCTAATGAACTCTACAAATATGTGCTCGACGACAAGGCAACAGGTGCTTTTGCAGGTCGTGTACTGGTAGAGCACGGAGCACAGAAGACCACCTCGCAGATGACCAACCAGAACCTGACAGCCACCAAAGAGGCACGTATGTACACCCAGCCTATGCTGGAGATTTATGCCGATGATGTGAAGTGTGCCCACGGTTCAACTGTTGGTCAGCTGAACGATGCGGCGCTGTTCTATATGCGTCAGCGTGGCATCTCGCTACAGGAGGCTAAGGTGCTGTTGCAGAACGCCTTCATCAATGAGGTTATCGACCACATGCAGCTTGAACCGTTGCGCGACCGCTTGCACTACTTGGTAGAGAAGCGCTTCCGTGGAGAGCTGAACAAATGCTCAGGTTGTAAACTCTGTAAGTAAACAGATAATAAAAGCTGCGACTCCCAAAAGAATCGCAGCTTTTTTTCTTTTTAACAAGTCAGCTTACTTGACAATAGTTTTCTTACCGTTCTGAATGCGCAGACCCTTGGTGCTGTTGTTCACCTTGCGGCCATTCAGGTCATAAGCATCCTCAGAGATATTCTGGAAGCGGACGTTGTTAATGTTCGTAGCCTCAGACTGTGAGATGTGAATGATGCGCAGTTCCTTAGCTGAAGCACTCTGCTGGTCCCATGTGAAACCACAACGAGTAGGCAGGAACTTCTGCTCTGGAGTAGTCTTAATCAGTACTGCCTCCAGCGGCGTAACATTTTGCTGAGCAGGAATACCATAGCGACCAGCCTTCTCGACGGTTTCCCATGCACTGCCGAAAGTTACGACATTGCCGTTATTGTCGCTCATGCGAACGGGCTGCACCTCGCTGTCAAACATGATAGCATCGGTATTCTTGATGCGCAGATATTGACTCTTGGGCGAATTGACGAGATAAGGCACACCAGCCTGGATGCCTTCGTTCGTGCACTCTACGAAATAAAGCTTCAGGACGTCACCCTCCTGCTGCATTCCGTGGAAACGCTCTATCGTAACATCACCCAACTGGTCAGCGGCGACAGTCATCGGCAGACACAGCGTATTGTAGCCTGCAAAGAAATAGCGGTTCAGCTGAACGGTCTGATCGGTGTTCTGCAACATTTCCATGTTCAGTTTTGGAGAACTGGCATAGACATTCTTTACCTTGTTTTGTGCAAAAGCAGTAGTGCAAACTGCAGTTGCCATCATCAATGTAAGTACAAATTGTTTCATACGCAATATATGTTTAAAGGTTTTGTCTGCGTGCAAAGATACAAAATAATTCATAATAAACAAGGCATAATGCATATTTTTTCGTACCTTTGTCGCGCATTTTAAGAAAAAGACATGTTTGACGTACAGAAAATACGAGAAAATTTCCCAATATTGAGTCGTCAGGTATACGGTAAGCCACTGGTATACCTGGACAATGCCGCCACCACACAGAAGCCGTTGTGCGTACTCGATGCTATGCGCGACGAGTACCTCAACGTCAACGCCAACGTGCATCGCGGCGTACACTACCTCAGTCAGCAGGCTACCGACTTGCACGAAGCCGCCCGTGAGAAGGTGCGCAGCTTTATCAATGCCCGTAAGATAGAGGAGATTGTCTTTACGCGTGGCACTACAGAAGCCATCAATCTGGTAGCCGCCTCGTTCTGCGAATCGCAGATGAAGGCTGGCGATGAGGTGCTGGTTACTGAGATGGAGCACCACTCCAACATCGTCTCCTGGCAATTACAGGCCCAGAAGCACGGCATCGTAGTGAAGCATCTGCCCATCAACGATGACGGTCGTCTGTGTCTCGATTCCGTCGAGACTCACATCACCGACCGCACCAAACTCATCAGTATCGCCCACGTCAGTAACGTGCTGGGCACCATCAACCCTGTCGAGGACATCATCAAGACAGCCCACGCTCACGGTATCCCCGTCCTCGTGGATGGAGCACAGAGCGCACCCCACATGGTCATTGACGTGCAGGCAATGGGCTGCGACTTCTTTGCTTTCAGTGGTCATAAGATGTATGGTCCTACGGGCATCGGTGTACTTTATGGCAAAGAGGAATGGCTGGAGAAATTGCCGCCCTATCAGGGTGGTGGCGAAATGATTGACAAGGTGACGTGGGAGAAGACCACCTTCGAGCGCCTGCCGTTCAAATTCGAGGCTGGCACACCCGACTATGTGGCCACCCACGGCTTAGCCACCGCCATCGATTTCCTGAATAGTGTAGGCCTAGATTCCATCAAGGCCCACGAAGAGGAGCTCACCCGCTACTGCATGGAACAGCTACAGGCCATTGAAGGGATGCATATCTACGGTCCTGCGGTTAGCGGCTTCTCCGCTGACAAGGACGCCGTCGTTTCCTTCAACGTCGGTACCATCCACCACCTCGATATGGGCACCCTCCTCGACCGTCTGGGTATTGCCGTCCGCACAGGTCACCACTGTGCCCAACCGCTAATGGACCGTCTCGGCATCTCAGGCACCGTACGCGCCTCGTTTGCCCTGTATAACACGAAGGAAGAGGTCGATACGCTGGTGGCAGGCATCCGCCGCGTTTCTCAAATGTTTTAGTGTACTTTAGCGTCTTCGACGGTTCCGCCGTCGGAATATAAATATGAAGATAGGCAACATAGAACTGGGCGAGCGCCCCATCTTCCTGGCTCCCATGGAAGACGTCACAGATATTGGATTCCGCATGCTGTGCAAGCGGTTTGGCGCCTCTATGGTATATACGGAGTTTGTATCTGCTGAGGCTCTGGTGCGCGATGTCAAGTCAACAGTCAGGAAGCTGGCCATTGCTGATGAGGAGCGCCCCGTAGGCATCCAGATATACGGTCGTGATGTCGAGGCTATGGTCGAGGCCGCGAAGATTGTCGAGCAGGCTGGTCCTGACGTCATCGACCTCAACTTCGGCTGTCCTGTGAAGAAGGTGGCTGGCAAGGGCGCTGGTGCTGGCATGCTACAAAACATCCCAAAGATGTTGGAGATTACGGAAAAGGTGGTACAGGCCGTGAAGCTGCCCGTTACCGTCAAGACCCGCCTGGGTTGGAACCACGAGCAACTCATCATCACCTCGCTGGCTGAACAGTTGCAGGACTGTGGCATTCAGGCACTGACCATCCACGGACGTACGCGTAGTCAGATGTACACTGGCGAGGCTGACTGGACACTCATCGGGGAGGTGAAGCGCAATCCTAACATCCACATCCCCATTATCGGCAATGGCGACATTAAGTCGCTGGACGATGCCGATCAGCACTTCGCTGAGTATGGTGTCGATGCCGTCATGATTGGTCGTGCCACCTTTGGCCAGCCGTGGTTATTCTCACGTCGCGAGTTGACCCTCGACGAGAAGATAGACGTTCTGGAAGAGCAACTCCGCATCAACATTGAACGTTGCGACACGGAGGAAATGCGCTCCAAGGGTAAGTCGGCAGAACTCTGTGGTATTCTCCACACCCGTCGCCACCTGGCCGCCAGTCCCGTCTTCAAGGGTATTCCCAACTTCCGTGAGACCCGCATTAAGATGCTACGAGCAGAAAAGAAGGACGACTTGCTGGCTATCCTTGAGCAATGTCGTGAACTACTGAGATAATATCGATATGGACAACCAAGAAGAAATATTCCCGATAGTCGACGAAGAAGGCCGCGTAATAGGTAGTGCCACGCGTGGCGAGTGTCATAGCGGCTCGCATCTGCTGCACCCCGTAGTCCACCTGCACGTGTTCAATTCCCAGGGCAACATTTATCTGCAACGGCGCCCTGAATGGAAAGATATACAGCCTGGCAAATGGGACACGGCTGTTGGTGGACATATAGATTACGGCGAGACGCCTGACGATGCCCTCCGTCGTGAGGTTCGCGAGGAGTTAGGCATCACCGAATTCACGCCACAGTTCATCTGCAAATATGTGTTCGAGAGCAAGCGTGAGCGCGAACTCGTCTATGTTCATCGCACCATCTACGACGGCGCTATCCGCCCCTCTGCCGAGGAACTCGACGGTGGCCGTTTCTGGACCATGCAAGAGATTCGCAATGCCATCGGCAAGGGCCTCCTCACTCCCAACTTCGAAAGCGAGTTCCAAAAGTGTTTCGGCAAGGAACTGACAGACAAATAGGAATCTCATCTCCTACTGATTAGAACAAACAAAAAGCAGGCTGAAGCCATAATAACTTCAGCCTGCATAGTTTATAATCAAAATGGATTCTTTACTTCACCACCACCTTCCTTGTGGTACCATTACTCAGTTTGACGATGTTCAGACCTCGCTGAAGTGTTACCATACGCTTACCGTCAAGAGAATAATACTGTTTGCCTGTTGTATTGTCCTGGTTTACATCGGTGATGCCCGTTTTCGGGTCGTCGTCTTTCAGGGCAACAATACTTCCAAAACCATTCCATGGTTCTTCTGTTCTATAAACGTCTATAGATGCTGCAGGCACGTGAAGCGTTGCGTTTGAAATACTACCATCGAAAACAGGATTTTCATACAACATATGTGCATCAGGAACTTGTTCTGCATAGCAATACACGTTTTGCAGATTAGGACAATTATAGAATGCGAAAGTTTCAATTTTCTCCAGGCTATTGCCAATAACAACTGCAGCCAGGTCAGTACAATCCTGGAACGCACTTGAATAGATACTCTTTACACTATCAGCTATTCTGATAATAGTCAGGCCAGAGCAATAGCCGAACGCATAAGGTGCAATAATCTTTACGCCAACAGGGATAAACGCATTCTTACATCCTAATATCAAAGAATCGGTTGCCGTATCAATCAGTGCATTACAATTATTACGTGAATCAAAATTGACATTTCCATCTTCTACTTTTATCGAGAGAAGGTTAGGACCACTGCAATAAAGGAATGCTCCATTTCCAATATTCGTCACAGTGCTGGGAATGGTGATAGAGGTCAGACCATTGCAGCCAGAGAACGCATAAGGTGCAATTGCCGTCACGCCATGAGGGATTATCGTATTGTTTGATCCCTTTATAAGATAACTGTTAGCTGTTTCTATCAGTGCATTGCAATTATCACGGGAATCATAGGTGGGATTTCCTTCTTCAACAATGATAGAGTTAAGTTTTCCACAGCTGGCGAATGCGTCAGAACCAATAGTGACCACACTCTTGGGGATTGTCAGTGAGGTTATATCGCAACCTACGAAGGCTCTTTCTGCTATAGAGGTGACTGTGTTCGGAATAACAGCATTTGCACTTCCCAATAGTAGCTCGTTTGTCTGAGTACGAATGAGTGCATTACAATTGTTGCGCGAGTCAAAGTACTTGTTTCCTGCTTCAACAACAATGCTTGTCAGGCCTGAACAACCAGAGAATGCATCGTTACCGATATATTCCAAACTGCGAGGGATCGTCAGCGTGGGTAAAGAAATACAGCCTCGGAAAGCATTATCTTCTATTGTCTTTAAACTGCTGGGGAAATTGATAGAGCTCAATCGAAGACAATCGTGAAAAGCATCTTCGCCAATCGTTTCCACTTTATTACCTAAGCTTACCGAGGTCAGATTCCAGCACCAGCTGAAACTGCCTCTCCATCCATTTTTCTTAATTTCAGTAACATTGCTTGGAAGCACGATGGATGTCAGTGAAGTACAGCCATAGAAATCTCCATTAATTGCTGTCAGACCCGAAAAATATTGTAATTCGTCGAAACTCGTAATGTCTTTACTATAAAAAGCATCTCCCAGTTCTGTAACTGCGGCGGCCTCGGCTAAACTCAGTTCCCCGTCTTTGTTGGTATCCCATTTGTTGACGCAAATTTCCTTTACCAGTGCATCGGCAAAAACAATGGGAGTATTGCCATCCTGTACCTGCAGAGTGATATCGTCGAAATAGAAGATATCGGCCTTTTTCACATTTTTGTTGAATTTGAAAGTAATCGTCTGACAGCCGTCTTGTTCTGCACCGACTACTCGTTCAGAAGTACATATATTCCATTCTCCTCCTGTCTTGACTAAAAGTTTTCCCAATTCTTCCGTGATGATGGATAAATCTTTAGATCCCTCTAATTTTGCACGCATGGAAAATCTAATCACATTACCTGCTGTGAGCGGCTCTGCTAACTTAATGATGAACTGAGTATTCGTAGGACTGGTAGTAAACGAAAGTTTCGCACAGTGGTTGTTAGCATCCTTATCGTCAACCACAATATCGCCGGCATCAAGATTTCGAGTGCCTACATTTTCTACGTAAATAGAATAATTGCTTAAGTCTGAGCCTTCAAAGTTGCCATTCGTAATGAGTTCTTTCCACGTTTGGGCAGAAGCTCCACTACTGGCAAATAACAAAACGGTAATGAATGATAAAAGTTGTAAAGTTCGTTTCATAATAAACAGTATTTAGGTTATTGATATTGTTCGGATTTATTTGCTTTCTTTTACGAGATAAACCACCGTAGGGAGGTGGTCACTATAGCCATCAAGCCATATACCGCCAGCATGGGTACGCAGTAAGTTTCCTTTATAACGGCCTTCCTTTAGGAAGAGGTAGTCACGACGGAATATCTGAGCTTTCCAGTACTTCAGTGTAGTGAAGTCTTTACTGCCGTTTTTGTTAAGCAACGAGTACGAGACAATAATCTGGTCGAAAAGATTCCACTTGCCGTCATACATCAGTGTACCCGTTTTACTGGCATGAATATTCCAGAAAGGATTGAAGAGACCACCAGGCTGTACGTCATCTATCTCGCGTTTGGCACCGAGGGCAACAGACATTGAGCGATCTGAAGGGTCATCGTTCATATCACCCATAATCAAGATCTTCACATTGGGATCGTCCCTCAGCAACGAGTCTTTCAGCTGACGAATCTGACGACCGCCTTCCTCACGGTAGAAGCTACCGGCAAAGCGCGAAGGAAAGTGGTTGACAATAATCGTTACATGCTCGCCAGCCATTGTTCCGCTGACAGTCAAAAAACCACGAGTGGCGCGATTTGAATCCTCTGGCTTAATATATATATAAGGTATGAGCTTCACATTGCGAACCGTAAACAAGGATGGGTTATACAACAAGCCACAATCCACGCCACGATGATCTGGTCCTTCCAGCAATATGTGCTTAAAATTGCGTCTCTTCAAAGGTTCTTGTTCACAAAGGTCTGCCAGACACTTGTCATTCTCCACCTCAGCGACTCCAATGGCAGCACAGCCTATGCTCGGCATTACGTCTGTGCCCATCTCAGACAACACACGTGCCATATTACGCACCTTATGCGTATACTTCATTGTACCCCATTTATTTCTACCATCAGGCAGGTACTCATAATCGTTGTGACCTACGTCATGAAGCGTATCAAACAGGTTCTCAAGGTTGTAGAAACCAACGGCATAGATAGAGTACTTCTTGTCCTGTGCCTGAACGTTTGTTGCTACAAACAAGAACAAAACGGCCATTAAGGATAGTATTTTTTTCATAGTAACTTATTTTTATATTCTATTGCAAAGATAGGAAATATTCTTGATACAGCCAAATTTTGTTGAATTTACTTCACCGAAACCTTCCTTGTGGTTCCATCTTTCATTCGGATAACGTTCATACCTTTCTTGAGGTTATCTACTCGCTTACCATCAATGGTGAAAATCATGACACCACCATTCGCATTACTCATTATCTCCTCAATGCCAGTATCAAGCGTAAACGTACCTGTTACTGTCACATCATGTGCAGGCATCGTTGTAGGAATCTCGCTCCAGCCAGAGAAGGTATAACCTTCTTTGGTTGGCTCTGCTTCAGGAGTAATAGATGCGCCATACTCAATATCATATGACTTGTATTCTACACCATCAACGACGTATGTCAATTTGTACTTATTAATGCTGAATGTACCAGTAATTGTTACATCATGTGCTGGCATAGTCTCTGGAATTTCACTCCAACCACTGAAAGTATAGCCTTCCTTAGTGGGTGCTGGTTCTGGAGTGATAGCATCACCATAATCGTAGCTAATAGTCTTGTAAACTACTCCGTCCAACATATATGTCAACTTGTAAGCACCCTTTGTGAACGAACCAGTTATCGTTACATCATACGCTGGCATTGTAGTAGGAATTGTACTCCAGCCAGAGAAGGTGTAACCTTCCTTGGTAGGTTCCGCTTCGGGAGTAATGGTTGCACCATACTCTATATCATAGCTCTTGTATTCTACACCATCAACTATATAGGTCAACTTATACTTGTTAATAATGAAGGTACCAGTTATTGTTACGTCATGCGCAGGCATAGTCTCAGGTATCTCACTCCACCCTGAGAAGTTATATCCTTCCTTACTCGGCTCAGCTTCTGGTGTAATCGTAGCGCCGTACTCAATATCATATGACTTGTATTCTACACCATCAACGACGTATGTCAACTTATAGCTGTTGATGCTGAATGTTCCAGTAACAGTCACGTCATGGGCAGGCATAGTTGCAGGTATCTCGCTCCAGCCAGAGAAAGTATATCCCTCTCTAATAGGTGCTGGCTCTGGAATGATGGCATCTCCATAATCATAGCTGATAGTCTTATAGGTCTGTCCATCCAACATATAGATTAACTTGTATTGTCCCTTAGAGAAGGAACCTGTAACTGTTACGTCATGAGCCGGCATAGTCTCAGGAATCTCACTCCATCCAGAGAAGGTATATCCTTCCTTGGTAGGCTCTGGCTCTGGAGTAATGGCATCCCCATAGACCACATCGTATGACTTGTATACTTCGCCATCCACCATATATGTGAGCTTGTATACACCAGGATTAATTGTTAGCGTACCCTTCACATAACTGATTTCATAATTCTGAGCCTCGGCTCCAGACGCGACGATGTCGAAAGTGCCCGGCTCACTAGACGATGTAACTGATGTTGTAAGTACGGGCTTCTTGTTGAGAACATCTGCAGTTTCGTCATTCTTGAATCCGCTATATTCAACATCAAAAGTAGGCAAGGCATCACCCTGTGTAATGGTATAACTCTTGGCAGTTATTGTCAGTGGAGCCTTGGTGATGGTCAACGTACCTGCTACGTAAGTAACATTAAAGTTCGTTACTGTGCCCTTGCTGATGTTTATTGGATATTCACCTACAGAAGAAGTCTCAGTCGCAGGACAAGTAATCTCTGGCTCTCCATCCAAAGCCCCTCCAGTAACAGTATATTCAAACGATGGATTGGAATCACCGTATAAGCGGCTTGTGTTTGTTACTGTTACTACAGAGGGTTCTATCACGGTAATAGGAAAATCCATTTCACTATAAGTAGGACCTGTAGCATCAGCCTTCGACAGCTTTACCTTTCGGAAATAGCCTGTCAGTGAACCATGTGACAAACTCTCAGAAGCCTTTACAGTCAATGTTACTATAGTTCCATCATAACCAACAAGGGATTCACCTTCCATAGCAGCAGAGATGAAACGATAAGCACCATCTTCTTGCTGTTTCATCGATAGTGTCGTAGTCTCCGGAATACGCTCGCGGTTTGCACTATATGACTCCACGGTAATTCCTTCTGGCAGATACAAGTCGAACTGGAAAGCCACATATTCAATATCATTAGTCAGTGAAACACTAACTTCCTTTGTCTCTCCTGCAGAAATCTTAAAGTCATTGATGGTAACCTTATCTCCTGCCAAAACTATATTGTATATTGCCAACGCCAAAGTGGCAATCATCATCATTCTTTTCTTCATAGCTGCCACATTTATTTAATCACGACTTTTTTATGATTGATAATGTACACACCCTTGCCCAGCTGTTCGCGCTTCACATTGAGCTGGCGACCAGAGATATCGAAGATTTGTTCAGACGGAGTGAATGTGATACCCTGAATACCCGTTGCCATATTGAGCGAATTACCATAGAAATACGCTGCATTGCCCTGTGGAGTGACAAACAAAACATGATCAACCGTGATTTCCCCATTACCACTTCCAGACAAATGGAGTCTTAGTAGGGCGTTGTCCACGGCTGGTAGGGATGCACTCTCAAGCGACAGGGCCACAATCCTATACTGGTTCTCTCCTATCTTGGTGAACTTCAGGGTATGATTCGTCGTATTCTTCCAATCTACGCCCAAAAGGTTCACATCATCAGGAACCTCGACATCAAACTGGAACGATGTGTAGCGCGCTGCATTCTCAATACCAAACAACAAGTCATTGCCGTCCGTGGTCACGCAGACATACTCATTGTCATGTTGGCTGGCTCTTCTAGACGGTGCAGATTGGGGTGTATTGCTCAAGATGACATTGATGATAGCCTGCACGTCAAACACATCCACCTCTCCATCGTTGTTCATATCGGCTAAACTGAAGTCGTAATCGCCAGATTGGGCACCAAGAATATAGTTCACGACGATAGTAGCATCCTGCACGTCCACACTTCCACTGCCTGTGATGTCACCAGGGATGGCCTTCGCTTCACGAGTATAGAGCCGCTTAACCTCTGGGCAAGGAATGGACGTATTGTTATCTGCCATTTGTATCTCAAGTGTGTTTACCCCATCTTCTCCACCATACTGATAATAGAGTTGCGGATAGTCATCCGTAATCCTGAAGGATATTTCCGTTCCATCAGTCTTCTCCACCACCATTTCGAATAGTTCTGTCTGAGCTATTCCCGTAAAAGGCAGTCCTATCAGCAAGCAAAGCATTAGTGCCCAACACTTGCAGTTATGATATATTGTATTCATGTTTCTTATCTCCTTTATGTTCGACATCGTTTCTTATTTCTTATTCTTCTTGAGTGCATCACGCCAAGTACCCTTCAGGAATACAGGAGGAGCCGTGCGGATTTGTTGCTTCTTAGTAGCCTTCGGAGCATTCTTCTTTTGTGCTCTGTTCAGATTAAGAGCATCAGCAAATTGTTGACGGCCTGCTGCATCAAACGCAACGAATGTCTCGTAATCGTAGCTCCAGCTGTCACCCTCCGACTCCTTCATCACTCGCTTGTAAATTTCCTCTCGCGATGGAGCATTGAATCCTATATTATTGTAACGCATCATACTGTTCTCCGTTGGGCGATAAGTGCCATACAGATAGAGGTAACTGCCTTCGTAAACGCCTATCTGCTCGTCGGCATAACGGGTATCATTAATAAACCTAGCCCATTTCACTTCTGTTGGGTCAGAACGCCAATCTACATTGGCACCCCATCCAAGAGTCGTCCAAATATCATCCAATTCTGTTTTCTGCTCCTCTGGAATTGCTATCCAATGTTGACCATCATCTTCTACATACTCATCCAGCAACTTTCCAATTCCGTGTCCACCTGACTCGTGATTTAATACGGTAGTGATTCCATCCATAGCAAAGCAGACGTATGAATCATCCGTCATCATCATACAGAAACTACGTCCACCACTGGCATTATTATAAACAACTGTAACACGCATCGGTCGGTTAGGTATCAGACCTGTTACCTTCGAAGCATATTCAAGAGCTTTTTCATAATCAACATCAATCGCATGAGTACATCCATCCACAAACTCCGCATTGGGTGATACTGCCTTTACACCGTAAACGTTGAAGCGGTCGCGCAATGATTTGTAAGGTTCATAAGCAAAGAACTGTTCTAATGCTTCATTCATACGCTGGTCAAAAATACCGCCTTCCTCAATATCTTTATCTGTGAAACCTTCACCGACAAATACGAGGTCTAAACCATTACCTTTCGTAGCCTTCTGTAAAGTAACAACCTCACCATCATGGGAATAGTCAGTGGAGGTGTAGTAATTATATTCGATAGGTCCAAGTTGTTCTTCCAAATAGGTAAAAAGATCGTATATATAGTTTGTGGATATCTGATTATTTCCATCCTGATCTATCAAACTGTTAAAAACAATATGACCGTTCTGATCAACCAAAAAGACTTGTGGGGTTCCTCCCCATTGGAAAATACTTGTACCGTCATAATTGTGATAATACCAATCTTTTGCAATGATGTTATTCCATGGAATATCATGAGTTTTCAAAAACTCTGCTAATCCATCATCTAAATTAAGATCATAATGAATTCCTATTACCTCTAATCCTTTGTCTTTATATGCCTTATAGGCAGGTACCAACTTCTGATTAAAAGTTTCTGATAAATTATCCCAAAACGCCCACTTATAAAGCAATGTATATTTATTATTTTTATATGTTTCTGTCAAATCTATCATATTCCCTTTGATGTCTTCAGCAGAAAAAACGGGAGCTGGAATGATAAGGTCGGAAACATCTAAAGGATTATTCTGAATGACAATACTAGGCCAGAAATCAGAAAAACGAGGATGTTTCTGGATACTTTCTGGCACTTTGCCACTATAATTGTTTTTGGCCAAACTAAAGTTGTTACCTACTATGTTTTCATTATCCATATTTGACAAAATAAACTTCTCAGGGAGAGAACCTTCAAACGAATTTTTCTCCACATTGAAAGTCTCTAAATAAGGTAACTTTCCTAAGGTCTCTGGAATTAATCCCGATAGTTTATTATTATACAGATGCATTGAACGCATTGAATATAAATTACCTAAGCTAGCAGGTAGTTCGCCTTCAATATTATTACCATACAATTGAAAATATTCCATTGGTCCTAAGCAATGAATATTATTTGGAATATTTCCAGAAACATTGTTAAAACAAACCTCAATAAAACGAACCCAAGGCACTTTACTTCCATCAGGATTGATACCATACCATTCCCATATGGGTTTATCTGATCCCCAATTATCATTGTGCAACCAATTGTCACCGTCCATAGCATGATAGAATTCCATCAATGCCTTACGAACCTCTCTTTCATCGAATTCCTTACTGCGAAAATCAATACTTTCCACATTATCGATAGAAAAGTCTGCTCTTCCTTTGAATTGCCATACTATCTTACCATCTTGGACAACAGGTTTAAAACAGCCATAGGCAGAACTAAGGTCGTACTGAATACTGTCGCCAGTGGTCCGCTTAATGCTGACGTGCTGACCATCGTAGTTTTGCTGCGCCCATCCTACAAAAGGTAGCAGTGCAAAAAGTAACACTAAGAAGAGTTTTGTTTTTTTCATATATGATTAAGTTTTTTAGTTATTTATTCCAATCTTTATCACGTGCCAAAAGCGCGGGGCAGCGGATGGCTCCCACACCGCTTGCAAAGATAAGAAGAAAAATTGAAAGTTGTATCATTTTGTGCAATTATTTTACAATGACGACAATAAAACCCTGCATGCATAGGGCATGCAGGGCTTTTGTTTCCTTTTTTTCGTGTACCTCTATCTCTTTGTTACCTCGCTATACTATTTATCTTCTGTCAACATTTGTGCAGTCAACTCAAAATCGTCAACGATGGCTTTTGCCAACGGATTTCTGTTTTCCACAATAATTGCGGCATAAATTCCCTGACCTTCTATCACTGCGCTTGCAGTCTTGATGGTAAAACGTTCTGGTTCTGCAGATTCTTCAAACCAACGCAAGAACAGTCGGTTGCGTGCAGCCTCACGGCTATCACTTGTATCACACAAATATAGTAGTCCATCTAAATTCTCACGAAAGAACTCATCAACAATTACAAGCGTGGTATTTTTTACGTCAGGGTCGTATGAAGCATGGAGTTTATTCTGATTACTGATAGACAACTGATAAGTTTCGCATCCGCCAAGAGGGTCGTTCTCGATAAAACCAACACCATAGATGACACCCTTAGCTGTCTGAAACACATAATCGCCATCATCTGCTCTTTTGACCAGATATGGCGATTTCGTATTAATATAATCCAAGGAAAGGTCGTTCATTGTCTTTATGCTGTTGTATACAGATTAGTTACATCAGCATATTTCGCTTCGAACTTTTTTTCCCAATCCTTCTTGCGATTCAGTGCGTTCTTAAAACGTTTTAATGCTTCTTCCTTTGTCAGTTTCATAATTCACTCCTATATTATTTCAGTGCAAAGATAAGAAGAAAAATTGAAAGTTGTATCATTTGCTTGCTGATTTTTGCAAATGGTACGTAAAAAAAACAAAGTTAGGAACTTATGGTCACTTCTCTATTCAGCAAATTATTAGCCAAAATCTGATATTTTGGGGTTAAAAATGCGAAAAAGCGTGTTTAACGCAGAAAAAAAATTCTGAGAAAAAAAGTTGAAAAGTTGGTTTAACCATCACTATTTGGTCTATTATGCTGATATGCAATATGTTAAGGCGTGTAGGTTACTATAAAATGAAATGAGTAACCTACACTTTTTGATATAAAATCTTGCTTTTTCGAGTAAAAATACAGCAAACATACTGGTTCATAGGGTGTTTGGTATTTGTTTTTATATGTCAAACACGCTGTTTTAGGGCACAAACACACTGTTTTTAGCTGTAAAACACAATGTTTGGCAAGTAAAATAAATCTTCAAACAACTTGTTTGTAATGTAGAAGGTTATTGTAAAAAACAAGGGAAATGAGAAAAAGAGTGTAGGTTAATGGTGTAACAATCTTTAAACATACACTGCGTTGCACCCTTTATGCATCGGCATTCCAGAAGATGAGTGAAGGTTTAAGCCATTTTTTGCAAATTTTTCTCAGAAGATTTTCACAGAGAGAATTGCATTCTTACCTACAAAGAGGTGGACACTATGGTCGCGCAACACATTGGCAATAGGGGAAAAGGCCCATTCCATCGGGAATCGGCATACAAGCAGGCACAGTATAGCAGCGATTTAAGGAACAATCGCCAAAGGCAGAAACTATTTCAGAAGATTATCGATAACCTGCAAACAGTCGGCAGCACTAACGGGCTTGGCAAGGAAAGCATTGCAGCCTGCCTCCATAGCCTGCTGGCGGTCGGTGTCGAAAGCATTGGCGGTGAGTGCAACTATCGGCAAGTTGGGCAACATGCCCTTGATCTGCTTGGTAGCAGTCAAGCCATCCATCTTGGGCATCTTCAAGTCCATCAAAATCAGGTCAGGATGCTCAGTAGAGGCCTTATCTACAGCCTCTTGTCCGTTACAAGCGCGAAAATACTCATAGTGGCCTTTGAGAATAAAGGTCATCAACAGATAATTGCTGTCATTATCTTCTGCAACGAGGATACGTTTCATAGGTTTTTTCTTAATTAATTTCGTTAATAGATTACAAAAGTAACATTTTTATCTGAAATTCCTTGTGTGTTTGCAACTTTTTAACTAATTTTGTAGCTTATAAGTGGTTCAGAACTATCATGACAGTAGCAGACTATATTAAACTCAACACCGACGAGAAGCGTTTTTCCTTTGAAGTGCTGCCCCCTTTGAAGGGCAATGGCACGGAGGCATTGTTTAAGACCATCGACAAGTTGGCCGTATTCAATCCTGCCTTCATCAACATCACGACGCACCACTCGGAATACGTCTATAAAGAGCTCGACAACGGGCAATATGAGCGACAGCGCATTCGTCGTCGCCCAGGCACCATCGCCATAGCTGCCGCCATTCAGCACCGCTATGACATCCCCGTAGAGCCGCATGTCATCTGCAGTGGACAGACCATCGAGCAGATAGAGTATGAGCTGCTGGACCTGCAGTTCTTAGGCATCCGCAACCTGATGTTGCTGCGTGGCGACAAAGCCAAGGAAGACAGCCAGTTCACACCAACGCCAGGCGGTCATGCCCATACCACTGACCTGATTCGTCAGGTAGCACGATTCAATGAAGGCTTCTTTGCTGATGGCACACCCATCAAACACCCTGGTCCGAAGTTCGACTTCGGTGTGGCCTGCTATCCTGAGAAGCACGAGGAGGCACCCAACCTGGAGCGCGATATGGAGTATCTGAAACAGAAGCAGGATCTGGGTGCACAGTACGCCGTCACCCAGCTGTTCTTCGACAACCAGAAATACTTCGACTTTGTGAAGAAAGCCCGCGAGATGGGCATCACGATACCTATCGTGCCAGGCATCAAGCCTATGGCAAAGCTCAGTCAGTTGACGGTGGTTCCCAAGACATTCCACTGTGACATCCCTGAGGCGCTGGCCAAGGAGATTGTGAAGTGTAAGACCGACGAGCAGGCCCGCCAGTTAGGCATCGAGTGGACTACCGCCCAATGCCAGGAGCTCTACGATGCAGGCATTCATAACATCCACTTCTATACGGTGTCGGCAGTAGATTCTGTAGCGGAAATCGCCAAACGACTTTTGTAAGTTGAGAGTTGGCAGTTGAGAGTTGAAAGTTATGTTTGAGCAGGTTATAGGACAACACGACGTACAGCAGCGACTGATGCAGCTGGTCAGCGAGGAGCGACTGCCCCACGCCCTGATGTTGTGTGGTCCGCAGGGCTGTGGCAAGAAGGCACTGGCCATCGGCTTTGCCAAAGTATTGCTAACGGCTAATGGACAAAAGCCCTCAGCAATGGTTGACAAGCTGGAGCATCCCGACCTGCATTTCACCTATCCTACCATCAAGCTACCCTCAATGGGTGCCGACCACAAGCCCGTCAGCGACGACTTTGCCGCACAGTGGCACGACATGGTGATGGGAGGCTACTACTTCAACATGACCGACTGGCTGGAACAGATGGGTGGCGAGAACCAACAAGCCATTATCACCGCGGGCGAGAGCGACGCCTTGATACGTAAACTGTCGCTGAAGTCCAGTCAGGGAGGCTATAAGGTCAGTATCATCTGGTTGCCAGAGCGCATGAATATAGAATGTGCCAACAAGATACTGAAACTGCTGGAGGAGCCACCCTCACAGACCGTCTTCATCATGGTGTGCGAAGAGCCGGAGAAACTGTTGGAGACTATTCGCAGTCGTGTGCAACGCATCGACGTGAAGCGCATCGACACCGACAGCATCTGTCAAGCGCTGAAAGAGAAGCGCGGACTGAGCGACGATATGGCACAGCGCATCAGTCGCATGGCCAACGGTAGCTGGCGACAGGCGATGGAGCTATTGACCGCCGATACGGAAAACGAGCTATTCTTAGATCTCTTCCAGGCACTCATGCGACTGGCCTACCAGCGTAAAATCAAGGAGCTGAAACAGTGGAGTGAGCAGTTGGCATCAATGGGTCGTGAGCGCCAGAAGCGCTTTCTGACCTACTTTCTGCGACTCATCCGCGAGAACTTCATGTACAACTTCCAAGAGAGAGACCTTTGCTACATGTCACAACGGGAAGAAGAGTTTGCACGCAACTTCGCACGCTTCATCAACGAGGCCAACATCCTGCCTATCACCGAACTGGCCGACCGTGCCATCCGTGATATCGGGCAGAACGCCAATGCCAAGATAGTATTCTTCGATATGGCGCTGCAAATGATTGTTTTGCTAATACAAAAATAAGATATATATGGAAAAAGAACTCATGATAATGACTGGTTGCGACCGCGGACTGTGCAAGCATGCCGTGGGCAGACAAGACCGTCAGCTGAACACCTACGACTGGCTGGCCGACGTACCAGGCAATACCGAAACTACCGACCTCGTAGAGGTTCAGTTCAAGCATACCCGCAAGGGCTACTATCATAATGTCAACAACCTGCCACTGAAGAAGGGCGACATCGTAGCCGTCGAGGCCAATCCAGGTCATGACATCGGCGTGGTATCGTTGACAGGACGCCTGGCCGCCATTCAGATGAAGAAAGCCAACCTCAAGTCGGCTGACGATATTCGTCGTGTCTACCGCATCGCCCGCCCCGTGGACATGGAGAAATACCAGGAGGCCAAGAGCCGCGAACATGCCACGATGATTGAGAGTCGCCAGATTGCCAAAGGCTTGGGACTGCAGATGAAGATTGGCGATGTGGAATATCAAGGCGACTGCAACAAGGCCATCTTCTATTATATCGCTGACGAGCGTGTCGACTTCCGACAGCTTATCAAGGACCTTGCCGCTACGTTCCATGTGCGCATCGAGATGAAGCAGATTGGCGCCCGCCAGGAGGCTGGTCTTATTGGTGGCACTGGCCCCTGCGGTCGTGAGCTGTGCTGTGCTACGTGGATGAAGAACTTCGTCAGCGTAGGCACACAGTCTGCCCGCTATCAGGATATCTCGTTGAATCCGCAGAAGTTGGCGGGTATGTGTGCCAAACTGAAGTGCTGTCTGAACTATGAGGTTGACGACTATGTAGAGGCCAGTCGCCAGTTGCCTCCCAAGGATATCCAGTTACAGACACAGGATTCCGACTACTACTATTTCAAGGCAGACATTCTGGCAGGACTCATCACCTACTCTACTGACAAGAACATCGCCGCAAACTTGGAAACAATTACGGCAGAGCGTGCCAAGCAGATTATCGAGATGAACCGTCGTGGCGAAAAGCCCGACAGCCTGACCGAAGATGGTGGTCAGAAGGCGGCACAAGGCCCTGTCGATTTGGCTACACAGGAGAATATTGCCCGCTTCGACCGTTCGAAGAAAAAGAAGAAAAAGAAGAACCGCAAGCCACAAGCTCCCCGCAATGACCAATAAGTATTGGCTTCTTTGCATCCTACTGGCGGTATGTCTGTTTACTGCTTGTAATCAGTCATCGACCGTTTACTACCACTCCGAGGATACTCCCGAAAGTGGGTGGGAGCAGTATGACCAGCTGACTTTTGACACGGATAAGTTAGCAGACGATGCTACCTATCAGGAAGAAGTGGCTTTGCGTATTAACAACAGGTACCCCTATATGCAGGTAAGGCTCATTGTGCAACAGACGGTCTATCCATCAGGACTCACCACGACCGATATGCTGGACTGTGACCTCATTGACGAGCATGGCAATGCGATGGGACAGGGTGTCAGCCAGTACCAATATATCTTTCCGCTGAAAACTTTGCAGTTACACCGTGGAGACTCGTTGCACGTGTCAGTACGCCACGACATGAATCGTGAAATACTGCCAGGCATTACCAGCATCGGAATCAAGCTAAGTAAAAAAGAATAGGCGTCTTTTAGGGTTTGATGACATAACCATCACGCTTCTTGTTAAAGGCCTCCAAGCGGATAGTATGCGCCTCATGATCGAAGAAACGGTTAGGATTAACGGCCTGTCCACCTATGCGCGTCTCAAAATGCAAATGTGGCGTAGAGGCTCGTCCTGTCTGTCCTGTTAGGGCAATGACCTGACCTGCTTTCACCTGCTCGCCAACCTTTACTAAGTTCTTGGAATTATGGCTGTAGTAAGTCTCCAAACCATTATCATGGCGTAGGCGTATCAGATTACCATAACCAGAGAAAGGACCAGAGAAGACAACCTCACCATCAAAAGCGGCATGTATCTCATCCTTATTGACCGTCTTCAGGTCAACACCCGTATGGCGACGGCCACCACGACTGCCGAAAGGACTAATCACCTTCGCACCTAACAACGGATAGCTCCACCACTGCACAGAAGCGGGTTGTTCGATGACAGGCTCCTTCATCACACTGACATTGACCTTCCAGTTGGCAGTCTTCTGGAACAACACCACCTGCTGGCGTAGCTGATGACTCTCTGGACTGAAAATAATGGAAGGATTGATGCGACTGCCATTAACCATAATGGCAAAGCGACAGAACGTGCGACCTTTCTCGGTGCCTACGATGGCGATGGTCTGACCTGCTTTCACACGGTCGCCAGACTTCACCAGATTCTGGGCATTATTACCATATACCGTTTCCAGACCGTTGCCGTGACGCACCACGATGACATGACCGTAGGAAGGGATGTATTTCGACAGGCGTACCACACCGGCAAACATCGACTTGACGGCATCGCCACGTGCAGTCTCTATCTCTACAGTATAGTCTGTCAGCACCTTAGCCTTACCCACTGGCAAAGGAAAAGAATAGTCACGGTCTCGTCCACTGCTGAAGTCAATAGTGAAAGCATCCGACTTCTCAAAAAGTGTCGGATCACTAATACTAATCTGTTGTTGTTCGAGTGCCGTAAACTGCGTCTGGGCACACGACGACAACGCAAACATCACAATAACAGCAAGAGACAGGTGACGTATCTTCATAGGCTATTCGGGATCATCCCAATCTTCTATGTCGTCTATATACTCTATATCGTCCATCTCATCGATGTCATCAACATATTCGATATCCTCGTCTTCACCCTCATCAGCCAACTCTTCAGCAAAGCGCGTCATATCCTTATCACGGTGAACAAGGGTATCCTCTGCCATCACAGCGGCCAGCTTGTTGCTCTCAGCATTGAGCTCTCGCCAAAGCACGTCCTTTAACTCGTCAAGTCCCTGATTGGCCACAGCAGAGATGAACACACAGGGTAGGTCCTGTGGCAACGTCTCGCGAAGCATCTCTATCAGTTCCTCATCGAGCAGGTCACACTTGGTGATGGCCAGCACACGGTGCTTGTCAAGCATGTCGGGATTGAACTGAGCCAACTCGTTAAGCAGAATCTCATATTCACGCTTAATATCATCCGTATCGCCAGGCACCATAAAGAGTAACAGCGAGTTACGCTCAATATGACGTAGGAAGCGCAATCCCAAGCCCTTACCTTCGGCAGCTCCCTCGATAATACCTGGGATATCAGCCATCACAAACGACTTGTTATCGCGATAACCCACAATACCCAGCGAAGGCTCCATTGTGGTGAAAGGATAGTTGGCAATCTTCGGGCGGGCGTTGGACAACGACGACAACAGCGTCGATTTGCCTGCATTAGGAAAGCCCACCAGTCCGACATCTGCCAGCAGTTTCAGTTCCAGAATGATGGTCATCTCCTGCATGGGTTCCCCTGGCTGTGCATAGCGTGGAGCCTGATTGGTAGCGGTGCGGAACTGGAAATTACCCAGTCCGCCACGACCACCTTTCAGAAGTACTATTTCCTGACCATCATAAGTAATATCGCAGACATATTTTCCCGTCTCAGCATTATACACCACCGTACCGCAGGGTACATCGATGTAGATGTCCTTACCATCGGTGCCGTGACACTTGTCGCGCCCACCATTGCCTCCATGTTCAGCAAAGATGTGGCGCTCGTATTTCAGGTGTAGCAGCGTCCAGTAGTTGTGATTACCACGCAAGATGATGCTGCCACCCTTACCGCCATCGCCACCATCAGGACCGCCATTGGGGTTATACTTCACATGACGCAGGTGCATAGAGCCTTTACCGCCCTTGCCTGACCGACACATGATTTTTACATAGTCTACGAAATTACTTTCTGGCATAAAAATTAAAGGTTATCAATTACATTCTTGATGTCGCCGAAGATACGCTCCAGTGTACCACTACCATTGATGTGGTGATGCAGTCCTTCCTGTTTGTACCACTCGATAAGCGGCTGGGTCTGTGAGTGATAGACCACGAGACGCTTCTTGATGGTCTCCTCGTTATCATCTGCACGACCACTCTGCTGTCCACGGAGAATCAAGCGCTTCATCAGTTCATCCTCAGGAACATCGAGCTCAATCATAGCAGCCACCTTGTCGCCTCGCTCGTCAAGCATCTTCTTCAAGGCTTCAGCCTGTGGAATGGTACGGGGGAAACCATCAAAGATAACTCCCTTATGGCCACGACCGAACTCGTCATATTTCTTAGCCAAAATAGATACCATCAGGTCATCAGGTATCAATTGGCCATTGTCAATGAAACCTTGGGCTGTCTTGCCCAATTCCGTACCGTTCTTAATCTCATTGCGGAGCACGTCACCTGTAGAGATATGTCCCAGTCCGTAGTGCTCAATCATCAAATCACTCTGTGTTCCCTTTCCTGAGCCGGGAGCACCAAAAATTACAATGTTCTTCATCCTGATTTTAATTACTTTTTTGTCTTGTTTGATTTGTGTTTCTTTTCCTTTATACCACAGGTCAGTCATGAGGTCCTTGTTACGGGCCTCTACATCACTGGGCAGATGAGGGAGTTTAACCTCGCGCATAGCTTATTCTACTAGTGTATAAATCTCCCTGAGATTACGTCCGTACTGGTCGTAATCCAAACCATATCCTACAATGAAGTCGTTGGGAATAGAGAAGCAGGCATAGTCTATGTCAATAGGCTCTTGCAACTTGTCAGGTTTCACAAACAATGAACAGACATGCACCGATGCCAGACGGCGGGTCCCCAATGACTCTATCATCTGTTTCATCGTCCTACCTGTGTCTACAACGTCTTCAATGATAATGACAGTACGATCTGTCAAATCTTCATTGATACCAAAAATCTCCTTGACCTTACCTGTAGATGTGGTGCCCTGATAAGAAGCCAACTTAACAAATGAGATTTCACATGGAATGGTAATCTCACGCATCAAGTCCGCAGCAAACATAAATGCTCCGTTCAGTACTCCGAGGAAGAGCGGATTCTTGCCCGCCATGTCCTCATTAATTTTTGCAGCAACCTCACGAATGCGTTGCTTAATTTCTTGCTCAGAAATGGACGTTTTGAACGTTTTGTCCTTGATTTTAACTATGCTCATTTTAAAAAATCATGAATTTTGCCACAAAATTACAATTTTTTTCGCAAATATAGGTATTGTATAACATATTTTTCGTATTTTTGCATACTGAATGAAGATATTCACAAGTGCTCAGATAAAAGAGCTGGATAAATTCACCATTGAGAACGAACCTATTTCGAGTCTCAATCTGATGGAACGCGCCGCCCGAACGATGACGCGGGCCATTACTGAGTTGTGGGCATCCTCTACACCTGTTGTGGTGTTTGCAGGACCAGGCAACAATGGTGGTGACGCACTGGCAATAGCTCGACTATTGGCTGAGCAAGGATATCAGGTTGTCGCCTACCTGTTCAATATCAGTGGGCATCTTTCTCCAGACTGTGCGGCCAACAAGAAGCAGTTGGAAGAGAACAAGCGTATCCGCCAGTTCATAGAGGTCACACAAGAGTTCGACCCACCCGTACTTGATGAGAAGACACTTGTTGTAGATGGTCTCTTCGGTTCTGGTCTTAATAAGCCCCTGGCTGGTGGTTTTGCTTCACTGGTCAAATACATCAATGCTTCACCATCGAAGATTGTCAGCATAGACATGCCGTCAGGACTCATGGCTGAAGACAATACCTACAATGTCAGGGCGAACATCATTCGTGCACATCTGACCTTGACGCTGCAACAGCCCAAATTATCATTCTTCTTTGCTGAGAATCAGCAGTTCATTGGCCAGTTGCGCATCCTTGACATCCGACTTAGCCAAGAGGGTATTCAGCGAATAGAGGCTCCCTATACTGTTATCGAGGAGAACGACATCCGCCAATGCATCATTCCGCGCGACCGTTTTGCCCACAAAGGACAGATGGGTAATGCACTTCTCATCGCGGGCAGTTATTGCATGGCAGGAGCTGCAATCTTGGCGGCCAGAGCCTGTCTGCGCTCTGGTGTCGGCAAACTCACCGTCAATACGCCTAAGCGCAATATTCCCATTATCCAACAGGCAGTTCCTGAAGCCATTATCCAGACAGGACCGGAAGAGACTATCTTTGCCGAGACTGTAGATACGGAAGACTATAATGCACTGGGCATCGGACCAGGCTTGGGACAAAGTGAGCAAACCGCCATTGCCCTCATTGCTCAATTGCGCCGTACACAGTGCCCAATAGTTGCTGATGCAGACGCTCTTAACATTCTTGCGAATCACCGTGCATGGCTTCAGCAGTTACCAAAGGGAATCATCCTGACGCCCCACCCCAAGGAGTTCGACCGACTGGAAGGTCATAGTACCGACAGCTATGAGCGCCTGACCAAGGCCTGCAACCTGGCAGAACGACTGCAAGGCATTGTCATCCTCAAGGGGCACTATACTGCTATTTGCATGGCCGACGGTCATGTGATGTTCAATCCCACTGGCAATGCCGGTATGGCAACTGCCGGTAGTGGTGATGTGTTGACAGGTATTATCACTGGACTACTGGCACGCGGCTATCAGCCGAAAGAAGCTTGTATGGTAGGTGTCTACCTGCACGGACTGGCCGGTGATTTAGCCGCGGCAGACTTAGGAGAAGAAAGTTTGCTCGCTAGCGATATAATCCGTTACCTGTCAAGGGCATTTAAAAGACTGAAAGATTAAAAACAGATAGAGATATGAAAAGATTACTATTTGCATCCATGCTCTTGTGTAGCATAGTAGCAATGGCACAACAACAGACAACACAGATGAAGCCAGGCAAAACTGCTGAAGGCATTATCTACTATTTGCCAAAGACTGCCATTGAGTTTAACTTGCTCATTGAAAAGAAGACGTACACCCCTGGCATCTTTGCCAAGTACGGTGAGAAGTACCTTCGTCTGCGTGGCATTAAACAAGAGGAAGAGGTAACCTACAGCATTGCCAACTATGGACTAACACAGATTGGTATAATCGATACCACCAAGTGTTTTTATGTAAAGACCAAAGGCGGCAAATGCGAGACAGCAGAGATTCATCTTACCAATGACGGTGTGCTGCAGTCTATTAATGCTGACCCTGTAACAGTCAAGCCACGTGTTCCCTTCAAACCCGCCCCTCCCGTCAAGGAACCTGATCCCAAGCAGTATCTTAATGCAGAGGTACTTTCAGCAGGTAGTACAGCCAAGATGGCTGAGCTCACCGTAGATCAGATTATCGAACTGCAGGAGCGTCGCCAAGCACTCATCACTGGTGAAGCCGAGGATATTCCACAGGATGAGCAACAGTTGCAACTCATGATTGACGAGATTGACAAACAGCGTGAGATTCTGCTGACACTCTTTACCGGTACCACACGCCGCGATACTGTTGAACAGATGCTTATCGTATGTCCAGAGAAAGAGGTGGAACGCGAAGTAATCTTCCGTCTCTCAAAGAAAATTGGACTTGTCGACAAAGACGATCTCTCAGGCGTACCTTATTATATGTCTATAGAAGACATGCACCGTACTACTTTCCAGAAGTATGATGTCGATGAGAAGAAGAAAGAGGGTGGCTTCTACGTCAACGTACCAGGTCGTATCAAGATGACGCTGCATCGTGACAACCATTTCCTCGGTTCCTTCGATCTGTATGCTGCACAGTTCGGTTTTGTTGAGTTGCGCAGTGGTTCGCTATTCAAGCGTTACGTCACCCACATGACCCTCAACCCCACAACAGGTTCAGTGGACAAGATTCATGCAGATATGGGCAAATAATTTAGAGGCACTAAATCCTCGAATTATCGATAACAAAACAATAAAGGCTTTCCTATTTGGAAAGCCTTTATTATTGGATGCTTTATCGATTAGCACTGAGCCAACTTACCGTCAGAACCAAGTACTTCCTTGATCTTGTGGATGTACATCTTCTTCATGTTCTCACGAGCGGGCTTCAGATACTGGCGAGGATCGAAGTGGTCGGGATGCTCAGCCAGGTACTGACGGATGGCAGCAGTCATGGCCAGACGAGAGTCAGAGTCGATGTTGATCTTGCAGACAGCGCTCTTAGAAGCCTTGCGGAGCTGCTCTTCAGGAATACCTACTGCATCGGGCAGGTTGCCGCCATACTTGTTGATGGTGTCTACCTCGTCCTGAGGAACTGAAGAAGAACCGTGGAGCACGATGGGGAATCCGGGGAGCTTCTGCTCAATCTCGGCCAGCACGTCGAATGCCAATGGGGGAGGAACGAGCTTGCCGGTCTTCGGGTCGCGGGTGCACTGCTCAGGCTTGAACTTGTAAGCACCATGAGAAGTACCGATAGAGATAGCCAGAGAGTCGCAACCGGTGCGGGTAGCAAAGTCGATGACTTCTTCAGGCTTGGTGTAGTGAGACTCCTCAGAAGCTACCTCGTCCTCAACACCTGCCAGCACGCCGAGCTCGCACTCAACGGTGACATCATACTTGTGAGCGTACTCTACAACCTGACGAGAGATGCGGATGTTCTCCTCGTAGGGCAGTGAAGAACCGTCGTACATCACGGAAGAGAAGCCCATGTCGATGCAGTCCTTGCAGAGCTCGAAGCTGTCACCATGGTCAAGGTGCAGCACAATCTCAGGATGCTCACAGCCCAACTCCTTGGCGTAAGCCACAGCACCCTCTGCCATGTAGCGCAGAATGGTAGCGTTGGCATAGTTACGTGCACCCTTGGAAACCTGCATGATGACGGGTGACTTTGTCTCAACAGCAGCCTGCACGATAGCCTGCATCTGCTCCATGGTGTTGAAGTTGAAAGCGGGGATGGCATAGCCACCAGCAACTGCTCTCTTGAACATCTCGCGAGTGTTCACGAGACCTAAATCCTTGTAGTTTACCATAATTTTGATATTTAAATATGTTAGTTGGAAATTTTCCTGAGCGCAAAGTTAGCAATTATTTTTGGAAAACAGACAAGAAAGAATGACGGATTAGGTAGAATTTTACGGATTTTTTTCATTTCCGCATGTTCTACGTAATCCGTCAGGGTAAAATGCAAACTAAATGTTGCAATATTACTTCTCTGCGGGCTCAATCATTTTCCAGATGCAAGCAGCTAATGCACCACCAACGAACGGGCCAACAATGAAAATCCACAGATTAGTCAGCGCCGTACCTCCCTGGAAGATGGCGGGAGCCAGTGAACGAGCAGGATTCACCGATGTACCAGTATAGCGGATACATACCAAATGAACCAGTACAAGGCTCAGACCGATAGCCAGACCTGCGAAATTGTTGGTAGCGCCATTTGTCTTGGCAGTAGCACCCAACACAACAAGTACGAAAACACAGGTAAAGATAATCTCTGCCAGCAGGCCGCCCAACATCGTTACGTTAGCCTGCAAATCATTAGCGCCAGTACCTTCCAAACCGGGGACATTAGTAGTCAACACATACAGCAGTGCACTACCTATAAAAGCGCCAATACACTGGAATACTATATACATAGCACCCTCCTTGGCATCCATACGTCCAGCGATAATGCAGCCCAATGTGATAGCAGGATTGATATGGCAACCAGAGATACCACCAATGGTATAAGCCATAGCCACTACAGCCAAGCCAAAGGCAAAGGCCGTACCCACTACTGCAGGGATATTGTTAATAGGATCACAACCCAGACTGACAGCAACACCGCAGCCCATCAGAACGAGCACCATCGTGCCCACCATTTCTGCTAAATACTTTTTCATAACGTCTATAGCTTTAGAAATTAATAATATGTATTGTAACTGGACGCAAATATAGTAAAAATATCCCAATGACACAAACTTTTTTATCAAAAAGTAATACTTTTCTGCTTAATTAAAACGTCTTTCATCTTTTTTCGGCATTAACGATGCAAAGATATATAAAAAATTATTATCTTTGCACACATGATAGCAGATAATCCATACATCACTCAATATCCAGAACTGATGGCTGACAAAACCGTCCTCTATTGTCATGGTTTTGCCAGTAGTGGACAATCTGGTACGGTGGCACGACTCCGTGAGGTGATGCCACAAGCTAAAGTTATCGCTCCCGATCTGCCCATCCACCCCACAGAGGCCATCGCCCTGCTGCGCGACATCTGTCAGCAAGAACAGCCAGACCTCATCATCGGCACCTCAATGGGAGGAATGTATGCCGAGCAACTCTATGGCTACGACCGTATCTGTGTCAATCCTGCCTTGGAAATGGGTGAGACAATGAAGGCACATGGTATGACGGGAACCCAGCAATTCCAGAACCCTCGACTGGATGGTGTGCAGGAGTTCTATGTCGACAAGGCACTTATCAAGGAATATAAAGAACAAGCTGAACAGCGTTTCTCGGGTACCAACACCAACGAACAACAGCATGTCTGGGGACTCTTTGGTGACCAGGACGATGTTGTCGATACTTTTGGAATATTCAGTGCTGTCTATCCACTAGCTACTCACTTTCATGGCGAACACCGCATGAACGACAAGAGTTTTATGCATAGTGTCGTACCTGTCATCCGCTGGATAGATGATAACCAGAATAAACGTCAGCGCCCTATAATATATATAGGTATAGAGACGATGATGGATAGCTATCAGAAGCCTGTGTCTTCTGTACAAAAAGCGGTGCGCTTGCTCATTGAGCACTATCAGGTATATTTCGTTGCTACACCTGTGGACTTTTCCACCACAGCGTTGTGGCTCGAAGAATACATCAATGTACCTGCCTGGCGACACACCATCTATACTCATCGCCGCGACCTACTCTATGGTGACTATCTGATAGAGAAGAGCGATAAAAGCAGAGACAACTCACTGGCTACTATCTTGGAATATGGTAGTGATACTTTCAAAACCTGGGACGATATCATCGAATACTTTTCACGCCTTGGTGGTCAGTAGTCCTCTTTACTAAAAACCTAATATTATATAAATAACAATTAAACATGACTATGAGAAAAGCTTTATCAATGATGGTTGCAGTGCTTACTGCTACTTTCACGTTCTGCTCTTGTGCCAATAGCGACAAGACAGCAGATGTCAACAACTTCCGTATCCAACGCGGTACCAACGTAAGCCATTGGCTGTCACAGAACAATGAGGACCGTGGTGAGGCCCGTCGTCAGCACATCCAGGAGGACGATTTTGCACGTCTCGACTCACTGGGTTTCGACTTTGTACGTTTACCTATTGACGAAGTACAGTTCTGGGATGAAGAAGGTAACAAACTGCCTGAGGCCTGGGAACTGATGACCAACGCCATCAACTGGGCAGAGAAGCACCATCTGCGTACCATCGTTGACTTGCATATCATCCGCTCGCACTACTTCAATGCCGTCAACGAGGGACAAGCCGATGCTAACACCTTGTTCACTTCAGAAAAGTCACAGCAGGACCTCATCGACATGTGGTATCAGCTGTCTGACGTGCTGAAAGGATACAGCGTAGACTCAGTGGCTTATGAGTTCATGAACGAACCCGTAGCTGAAGACCATGAGCAGTGGAACCAGCTGATTGCTAAGGTGCACAAGGCACTGCGCGAGCGCGAGCCTCAGCGTACCTTGGTCATTGGCTCTAACATGTGGCAGGGCTATGAGACCATGAAGTATTTGAAGGTGCCCGAAGGCGACAAGAACATCATCCTGTCCTTCCACTACTACAATCCTATGATTCTGACTCACTACGGTGCATGGTGGACGCCCATCGGCAAGTATACTGGCAAGGTGAACTATCCTGGTGTACTGGTATCGAAGGAAGACTATGAGGCTGCTTCCGACACTGTCAAGGCTCTGATTGACGAGAACCACTATACAACTCAGGAGTGGAACATCGACAAGATCCGTGCTGACTTCAAAGATGCTATCGAGGCTGCCAAGAAGTACGACCTTCAGCTGTTCTGTGGCGAGTGGGGTGTCTACGAACCCGTTGACCGCGAGTTGGCTTACAAGTGGACAAAGGATATGTTGACCGTATTCAAGGAGAACAACATTGCTTGGACCACCTGGTGCTACGACGCAGACTTCGGCTTCTGGGATCAGCAGAAGCACGAATTCAAGGACAAGGGACTTGTTGACTTGCTGACAGAAAAATAAGACGAAATAACGTTATAACGTAATAACGAAATAAAAATAGATATGAAAACATTCGGACATTTCGACGATGAGCATCGCGAGTACGTCATCACTGACCCCGCAACTCCGTTCCCATGGATTAACTACCTGGGTAATGAGGAATTCTTCGGCCTCATCTCCAATACCGCTGGTGGCTATGACTTCTATAAGGATGCTAAGTTCCGCCGCATCACACGTTACCGCTACAACGGCGTTCCCATGGATGCCGGTGGTCGCTACTTCTATATTCGCGAAGAATTGTCAACAGCTAACGGCCAAGAGCCAACAGCCATTGTATGGAATCCTGGCTGGAAACCCTGCAAGACCGAGCTTGACAACTACGAGTGCCGTCACGGCATGAACTATACCCGTATCACGGGTAGCAAGAATGATGTCGAGGCTTCGGTACTCTTCTTCGTTCCCCTGCACACCTGGGCAGAGGTGCAGAAACTGACGCTGAAGAACACCTCTAAGGAGGTGAAGAAGTTGAAGCTCTTCTCATTTACCGAGTGGTGTCTGTGGAATGCCGCTACCGATATGGAGAACTTCCAGCGTAACTGGTCAACGGGTGAGGTGGAGATAGAGAATGGTTCTACCATCTACCACAAGACGGAGTATAAAGAGCGCCGCAACCACTATGCCTACTACGCCCTGACCAATGCCAAGGCTGATGGCTACGACACTGACCGTGAGTCATTCATCGGACTGTATAACGACTTCTCTAATCCCCAGTGCGTAATGGCCGGAAAGCCCGCCAACTCACTGGCTCACGGTTGGAGTCCCATTGCCTCTCACTATGTAGAGGTAGAGCTGAAGCCAGGAGAAAGCAAAGACTTCATCTTCGTACTGGGCTACGTAGAGAACGAGCAGGAAGAGAAGTTTGAAGACCTCAGCGGGAAAACCGCTGAGCACAAAGGGCTCATCACCTCTTTGGGCAAGCTCGACCATACTATTATTAATAAGGAGAAGGCTCATGCTGTCATTGAGCGCTTCTCAACCGTTGAGGCTGTCGATGCAGCATTCCAAGAGTTGAACAATCTGTGGGACGAGCTGCTGTCGAAGTTCTCAGTGAAGAGCGACGACGAGCGTCTGAACCGCATGGTCAACATATGGAACCAGTATCAGTGCATGATTACGTTCTGCTTCTCTCGTTCTGCATCGTTCTTCGAGAGTGGCGTAGGCCGTGGCATGGGATTCCGTGACAGCAACCAGGATCTTGTGGGCTTTGTTCACCAGATTCCAAGTCGTGCCCGTCAGCGTATCATCGATATTGCTTCCACACAGTTCCCTGACGGTGGTTGCTACCACCAGTACCAGCCACTAACCAAGCGTGGCAACAACGACATCGGTGGTGGTTTCAACGACGACCCTTGCTGGCTCATCTTTGGTACTGTAGCATATATCAAGGAAACGGGCGACTTCTCTATCCTTGACGAGCAAGTACCCTGGGACAACCAGCCTGGCAGTGAGGTGTCACTCTTCGAACACCTACGCATCTCGTTTAACCATGTAGTTGAGAACCTTGGTCCTCACATGCTGCCACTCATTGGTCGTGCTGACTGGAACGACTGTCTGAACCTGAACTGCTTCTCATGGGATCCCAATGAGTCGTTCCAGACCACTGAGAACAACAGCGTGGGTAGTAAAGCCGAATCGCTGATGATTGCCGGCCTCTTCGTGTTGACGGGTAAACAGTACGTGGAACTTTGCGATAAAATCGCAAAGCATGAGGAGGCTCAGCGCGCTCAGAAGTGCATCGACGCTATGGTTGAAGCTGTTAAGAAGCATGGCTGGGATGGTGAATGGTATCTCCGTGCCTACGATTTCTATGGCAACAAGATTGGTTCTAAGGAGTGTGAAGAGGGTAAGATATTCATCGAGTCACAGGGTTTCTGTACCATGGCCGGTATCGGACAGGAGGAAGGCATGGTCGATAAGGCTCTTGACAGCTGTAAGAAATACCTCGACTGCGAGCACGGTATGGTGCTGAACAATCCTGCCTTTACCCGCTACTATGTGGAGATGGGTGAGATTTCCAGCTACCCCGCAGGCTACAAGGAGAATGCCGGTATCTTCTGTCATAACAACCCTTGGGTCATCATCGGTGAGACGGTTGCTCGTCGCGGAAACGATGCTTGGGAGCACTATACCAAGATCTGTCCAGCATGGATCAAGGACCAGCAGCTCCACAAGGTAGAGCCATACGTCTACTGTCAGATGGTAGCTGGTAAGGATGCCGCCAAGCCTGGTGAGGGTAAGAACTCATGGCTTACAGGTACGGCAGCCTGGAACTGGATTACCATCACACAGTATATCCTTGGTATCAAGCCTACCTATGATGGTATTGAGATTGACCCCTGTATTCCCAACACGCTGAAAGAATACAGTGTGAAGCGCGTTCTCCGTGACGCAGAGTTCGACATTACCGTAAAGAACCCCAATGGCAAGGAGAGCGGCATCAGCCAGATTACGCTCGATGGTGCTGCCATCGAAGGCAACATCATCAAGGCCACTCCAGGCAAACATACTGTTGAGGTCATCATGTAAGATACACGCTTTCTATCATCATAAGGGGATATGTCAGTAGGCATACCCCCTTTTCTTATATATATAAGTCCACTATTTAATTTTTTTCACCTTTTTTCTTGGTCAATGGAGAAATTTTGTTTATCTTTGCATCAAGATGTTAAACTAGCCTAATTTATATGATTAAGATTCAAAAACTATGTCTTATAGCAGCACTGATGTTTTGCTATGGAGCAACGGAGATGAAAGCTGCAGAGACAGTGACAGAGGATTGCTACAAGTTGGAAGTGCCAGAGATGAAACCTGAGTTAACAACGACTCCCGAACTGACATTTGAGACCAAAGTAGCTCCAGAGCCTAACATGGGGTTAAAGTGGAAACCTGACCTTGATTTCTTCAAGTCAAAGACTAACAAAGGGGTGAAGGCTTACAAGTTCATGGACGACATGACGTTCGTGGGTGTTCCCCTGTTCTTGGCAGGTATCGCTATCAAGGGCGACAAGGCTAACTTCCGTCAGAACTACAACAACACCCATGCGAACACCCGTCTGATCACCAACTTTAAGACAGGCATCGACGACTACACGCAGTTCTTCGGTCCCGCGATGACGGTAGGTCTGAAACTGGGTGGTGTCGAGGGACGTAGCGACTGGCCCCGACTGCTGGCAAGCGCTGGTATGTCGTATGCCATCATGGCTGCCTTTGTCAATGGTATTAAGTACACTGCCAGCGAGATGCGTCCTGACGGATCGACTGCCAACTCATGGCCTTCTGGTCACACTGCCACCTCGTTCGTGGGTGCCACCATCCTGCACAAGGAGTATGGTCTGACACGCTCACCATGGTATTCAGTGGCTGGCTATAGCGTGGCTACTGCTACTGGTGTGATGCGTATTCTGAACAACCGTCACTGGATCAGTGATGTGCTGTCAGGTGCCGGTATCGGTATCTTGTCTACCGAGTTAGGCTATGCTCTCTGTGATTTGATGTTCAAAGAAAAAGGACTGCTCCGCAATGATGCAGAAAGCTTCAACGAGAATCCCTCGTTCTTCAGTATCGGCATGGGCTTAGGCTGGGGCATGAAAGGTCTTGAATTCGACGTTAACGACCTTGTCTATGCGGAAGATGCGAAAGACGAGGATGTCATCAATCCATTTAGCGTTGATTTCCATACCTCTTCTGTGGTCGATGCAGAAGGTGCCTACTTCTTTAATAAATATATAGGTGTAGGCGGACGACTGCGTGTTCGCGCAATGACTGCAAAGTCATGGAGTGACTTTGTGGGACTTGCACAAAATGACCGTAAAAGAATCAGTGGAGAGGTTTTGGAGGTCATCGACAAATACTCCCTGATACCAACGGAGGATATCCAGAAAGAAATGACCACGATGTGTACTGATGAGGAATATAGCGTGGAAAGTGACCACCTTACTGAGTTCTCGGCCAGTGTAGGTCTGTATTTCAATATACCTTTAGGTAAGAGGTTCGCTTTGGGCAGTAAACTGCTCATTGGTCGCACCATGACACAGGAGTTGGATATCAATGCACATTATAAAGGAAACATCAAGAATGCTGCATATTTGCTGACAGTTAGCGATGGATTGCCTGCGTCGAATGATTTTAAGGTGATTATTCCCAACGATGAAGGTGATATAACACTGCCGGTAGAAGATGGCGCTATGCTATTTGTCGACCAGTTTAAGTCGACTGGCAATTCTTATGATCAGGAGTGGGACTACCTGACGATGGGCGGAAATAATTCTACCAATTACGGTACTGGACTGTCGCTTACCTATAAATACAAATCAAACTTCTCATGGAGAGTGTATGTTGATTATGACTATTCCCACAAGGAGTTTACACTGACTTATGATCCCTACCGTTTCATGAAGTTGTCAACACCGAATCTGGAGGCTATCTATCATATAGCCGGTACAGATCTTGAGCCTTATAAGTTCAAGAAGAAGAAAGATGTACACTATTTCACCATCGGTGGTTCCTTCATGGTTAACTTCTAATAATAGAAAAACACGAAAAAAAGGAGGGCTTCGCAAATGGAAGCCCTCCTTTTGGTTATGTATGTCTTCTATTGATTAGAAGTCCATCTTGTCGAGCTCGTCGGTGAAGTCCTTAGGCTCATTGTTTTCAGCAGGAGCCTGGTACTCATCAGTGCGCTCACGACGCTCGCCGCGCTCAGGGCGAGGACGACGTTCGCCACGGTCGTTGCGACGCTCACCTCTGTCACGACGTTCACCACGCTCAGGGCGCTCACCACGCTCGCGGCGGCGCTGCTGTGGCTCAACATAGTCGGCAGGCTTCTCTACGAGTACACGGTGAGAGAGCTTGAACTTACCAGTCTTAGGATCAATCTCCAGGAGCTTCACCTGAATCTTGTCACCTTCCTTGATGCCAGCTTCCTCGACAGTCTCCAGACGCTTCCAGTCAATCTCAGAGATGTGGAGCAAACCGTCCTTGCCAGGCATGAACTCTACGAAGCAACCATAAGGCATAATACTGCGAACGGTACCCTCGTATACCTCACCTACCTCAGGAATAGCAACGATAGCCTTGATCTTAGCAATAGCAGTGTCGATGCTCTCCTTGTTAGGACCACTGACCTGAATCTTACCAACGCCATCCTCTTCATCGATAGTGATGGTGGCGCCGGTATCTTCCTGCATCTGCTGGATAATCTTACCACCAGGGCCAATAACAGCACCGATGAACTCCTTCGGAATCTCGAAGGCCTCGATGCGAGGTACGTGTGGCTTCAGCTCAGGACGTGGCTCAGCAATAGTATCGGTGATGCACTTCAAGATGTGCTCACGACCAGCCTTAGCCTGCATCAGTGCCTTCTCCAGAATGTCGAACGACAGACCGTCGCACTTGATATCCATCTGGGTAGCAGTCAGACCATCCTTTGTACCAGTGGTCTTGAAGTCCATATCACCCAAGTGGTCCTCATCACCGAGAATATCGCTCAATACAGCGTATTTATCTTCTCCAGGATTCTTAATCAGACCCATAGCGATACCTGAAACAGGCTTCTTCATGGGAACACCTGCGTCCATCAGTGCCAGCGTACCAGCGCAGACAGTAGCCATAGACGAAGAACCGTTTGATTCCAGAATCTGGCTGACTACACGCACGGTGTAGGGGAAGTCAGCAGGAATCATCTCCTTCAGACCGCGCCATGCCAGGTGTCCGTGACCAATCTCACGACGGCCTACACCACGCTGTGCCTTAGCCTCACCCGTACAGAATGGGGGGAAGTTGTAGTGGAGCAGGAAGCGCTGATAACTCTTGTCGAGTACATCGTCAACCAGCTTCTCGTCGAGCTTGGTACCCAGAGTAACAGTAGTCAATGACTGTGTCTCACCACGAGTGAAGATTGAACTTCCGTGAGGCATGGGAAGCGGAGATACCTCGCACCAGATGGGGCGGATGTCGGTAGTCTTACGACCGTCCAAACGAATGCCCTCGTCCAGGATGCAACGACGCATAGCGTCACGCTCTACATCGTGGTAGTAGCGATCCATCATGGCATCGTACTCCTCGTCGCTAATCTCGACGTCTTCGGCTGCTGTCGTGTCAGCAGCTGCTTCTGCTGCAGCCTTGCGCTCCTCGAAGAACTTCTCTTTGAAGTCGGTGAGCAGCTTCTCGAAGGCGTCGGCGCGGTCCTGCTTAGGCAGTGCCTGCTTGGTGATGTCGTAAGCGGGCTGATAGAGTTCCTTGTTCATGCGCTCGCGCAGTGCCTCGTCGTTCACCTCATGGTTGTACTCGCGCTTCACGTCCTTGCCCAATTCCTTGGACAGCTCGGCCTGCAGTTCGCACATGGGTTTGATGGCGTCCATGGCAGCCTTCAGTGCACCGAGCAAATCCTGCTCAGAAACTTCCTTCATCTCACCTTCTACCATCATGATGTTCTCAGCTGATGCACCGACCATGATGTCCATATCGACCTCCTTCATCTGCTCGAAGGTGGGGTCAATGACGTATTGGCCATTGACGCGTGCCACGCGCACTTCTGAGATGGGGCACTCGAAGGGGATATCTGAACATGCCAACGCTGCTGATGCTGCAAAACCTGCCAAAGCATCGGGCTGGTCAACACCATCGGCGCTGAACAGCATTACGTTGACATAGACTTCTGCGTGATAGTTGGAGGGGAACAGCGGACGGAGCACACGGTCAACCAGACGGCTCGTCAGAATCTCATTGTCAGAGGCCTTACCCTCGCGCTTGGTGAAACCGCCAGGAAAACGACCTGCAGCGGCATACTGCTCTCTGTAGTCAACCTGCAGAGGCATGAAATCGGTTCCGGGAACTGCATCTTTTGCGGCACAAACAGTAGCCAGCAGTACAGTGTTGTTCATGCGGAGCATCACACTGCCATCGGCCTGCTTTGCCACTTTCCCGGTCTCAATTGTGATGGTTCTTCCATCAGGCAATTGAATACTTTTCGTAATTACGTTCATCTTGTATTAAAACATCTAAAAATAAAAAATATGCGACTTTGCGCTAAATTGGGCACAAAGGTACACATTATTATTATAAGAGACGAATATTTGCGGGAATATTATTGTTTTTTAGGAAAAAAAGGTGTACCTTTGCAAACAAAAATTGAAAATAAGCAAATAAAATGAAGAAATATCTGTTGATTGCCGTGGCTGCACTGGCCATTGCATCATGTAGTGAGAAGAAATACCATGTAGAAGGTTCTATCGCCCAAGCCAAGGATTCCTTGCTTGTGTTTGAGAATGTAGGTATTGAGGAGATTACCGTTGTTGACTCCATCCGTCTGGGCGAAGATGGTGCGTTCAGTTTTAGTGGCGATGCTCAGGATGCTCCTGAGTTCTACCGCCTGCGCATCGGTGGACAGATTATCAACGTGTCCATCGACTCTACTGAGACGATTACCATCAAGGCCGATTATCCACAGATGGCCACGAAATACGAGGTAAGTGGCTCTGACAACTGTTTGAAGATCAAGGAACTGGCGCTAAAGCAGATTGATTTGCGCCAACGTGCTATTGCCATCAGCGAGAATGAAGACCTGACCGTACAGGCCACCAATGACAGCATCTATAACATGATTCGCCAATACAAGGAGGACATTAAAAAGAATTACATCTACGCCGAACCCGACAAGGCCTACGCTTACTTTGCCTTATTCCAGACCTTGGGCGACATGCTGCTCTTCAACCCTCGTGCAGATCGTGAAGACATCAAGGCGTTTGCTGCCGTTGCCACAAGCTGGGATGCCAACTACCCCAATTCTGCCCGTGGTGCCAACCTTCACAACATCGCTATTGAAGGTATGAACAATATCCGTATCAACGACGCCGCCCGTGCCAAGACCATCGATGCCGACAAGGTTAGTTCTGCTGGTATCATCGACATCACCCTACCCGATAACAAGGGCAAGCAGCGTAAACTGTCTAGTCTGAAAGGTAAAGTAGTGCTGCTTGATTTCCATGTCTTTGCCACTGAGAATTCACCAGCACGCATCCTCTTGCTCCGTGAGCTCTATAACAAATACCACGCTCAAGGCTTCGAAATCTATCAAGTCAGCATCGACCCCGATGAGCACTTCTGGAAACAGCAGACGGCTGCTCTACCTTGGATAAACGTTCGCGATGACAATGGCCTGCAGTCACAGAGCCTCGCACTCTATAACGTACAGGGTATTCCCGACTACTTCCTCATTGACCGCGGCAACAATATCGTAGGTCGCGCTCAGAATATCAAGGACTTGGAACAGGCTATCAAAGAACTGTTGTAAAGAGACATGATGGACGAAGATTTTGACATCAGAGAAGAGCAGTTGTCGTCGAGCGAGAAAGAGTTCGAGAACGCACTGCGCCCACTGGCTTTCAACGATTTCAGCGGACAGCAGCAGGTGGTCGAAAACTTGGAAGTATTCGTTGAAGCTGCCAAATATCGTGGCGAACCTCTCGACCACGTCTTGTTGCACGGCCCTCCCGGACTGGGTAAGACAACCCTGTCAAACATCATTGCCAACGAGCTGGGCGTAGGCTTTAAGATTACTTCTGGTCCTGTACTCGACAAGCCTGGCGATTTGGCAGGTATTCTTACTTCTTTGGAGAAGAACGACGTATTGTTCATCGACGAGATTCACCGCTTGTCACCTGTTGTTGAGGAGTATCTCTATTCAGCGATGGAGGATTATCGCATCGATATCATGATTGACAAAGGTCCGTCAGCACGCTCCATACAGATTGACCTCAACCCATTCACGCTCGTAGGTGCCACCACGCGTAGCGGACTGCTCACAGCCCCGTTACGTGCCCGTTTTGGTATCAACATGCACTTGCAATACTACGAACCAGAGACGCTACAGAAGATTATCGAGCGCTCGGCCAGTATCCTACGTGTACCCATCACAACTGATGCCTCGCTGGAGATTGCCCGTCGCTCACGTGGTACGCCCCGTATCGCAAATGCTTTATTGCGTCGTGTGCGCGACTTCGCACAGGTCAAGGGTACAGGTCGCATTGATTCCAGCATCACAAAGATTGCTCTGAAAGCACTGAACATCGACCAGTATGGTCTCGATGAAATCGACAATCGCATCCTGCTGACCATCATCGACAAATTCCGCGGAGGTCCCGTTGGAATCACGACAATTGCCACTGCTATCGGTGAAGATGCCGGTACGGTGGAGGAGGTTTATGAGCCTTTCCTCATCATGGAGGGTTTCATCAAGCGCACCCCTCGTGGTCGTATGGTGACAGAACTGGCCTACAAGCATTTCGGACGCAATCCCTACTCCGGCAACATCATGGAACCAACACTCTTTGAGTAATGGTCCATTAACCCCATTAGTCCCACAACAATATGAGAACAGGAATATTCGTTGGCAGCTTCAATCCCTTTACCATAGGCCACGATTCCATCGTGACCAGAGCCCTCCCGTTGTTCGACCGCTTACTCATCGGTGTGGTAGGCGACCAGGTGCATAAGCCTGACATGCCCAGTGCCGAAGAACGCATCAAGGCCATTGCCGACCTCTACCGTGATGAGCCACGCATCGAGGTAAAACCTTATTACGGACTGGCAGTCGACTTTGCACGCGCAGAAAACGCCCATTTCATCGTGAAAGGTATACGCTCCGTCAAGGATTTTGAGTATGAACGCGAACAAGCAGACATCAATCGTCAACTCAGCGGCGTAGAGACTATCCTTCTCTACTCCGAACCGCAATTTTCGTCCATTTCATCGACAATGGTACGCGAACTGCAACACTTCGGCGTAGATGTTTCACCTTATCTGCCCAACAAAACCCATTAGACCCATTAGTCCTATGATTACCTATTCTTCAGAGAACGTCAAATTCCCCAATATCAAACGACGTGAGACCACCGCATGGATTCGTCGCGTAGCCGCCACCTACGGTAAGAAGGTTGGCGAAGTAGGCTACCTGTTCTGCGACGACGAGCACATCCTCGAAGTCAACAACGAATATCTGGGTCACGACTATTATACTGACATCATCACCTTCGACTATTGCGAGGATGATGTCCTCAACGGCGACCTTGTCATCTCGCTGGATACCGTACGCTCCAATGCCGAACTTTTCCACAAGGACTACGACGAAGAACTGCATCGCGTCATCATTCACGGCATTCTGCATCTCTGTGGACAGAACGACAAAGGTCCTGGTGAGCGTGAACAGATGGAAGCCGCTGAAAACCGTGCGTTAGCCTTACGTTAGAAAACAGGCCATTTCATCGACATGATGAGAATACTGTTGGCACTCATATCAACTACTATCTGCCTGCTCAGTGCTTGTCAAAGGGCAGAAACACCACCACTTACACATAGTGATGGCGTGGATAGTGCCGCCATCTATCAGGAGTGGGCCTATCGGGAGATGTTCGGTAATGCCTTAGGTAAAGCAGAGGAATATGCCTATCGCTCTGTGATGTTGAGCAAGGATTCCGTCATCGAAAACGGTTCCATGCTACTCCTCTGTTACATCTATTATCGGGAAGGGAAACAAGATCAGTTGCAAATACTGATGCAGACCATTTCTCCTGATAACTATGCTAACGTAATGGATATACAATGGCAGGTGGAACAGGCAAAGACAAATCATGAGCGCCAGCTATATGCAATCGTCATCATACTACTGTTGCTCATTTCCGGCATTGTATGCTACTGGTACATCCATCGAATGCGGGCACAGGCTGTCATGTATCAACAGCGAATAGACAGGGTGCGCCAGGAATTGCTTAACAAGGAATCAAACCCTACCGAATTTGCCACGCTATCCATCAATGAGGCCAAACAAGGCATCGACGTACTCTTTGCCATTATCAATGACCATAACATCAGCCAGATGGGCAAAGAGGAGGAACAAGCCGTACTAAAGGCACTTCCACTCATTGACGCCCCTCTTGCAGCATTGTTAGCCCAAGCCTCCTTACCCCTGACACCTAAGGAGACCTATTTCTGTATCATGGAGTACTACGGTAAGAACGACCGCCAAAAAGCCCGTTCCTTCTGTTGCTCGGAACAGGCTATTCGTAGCACCAAGAGTCGCCTCAACAAGAAGATTGACCTCTCTATCCTGCACTTGGAGTGATATGCAGGAAGCGCTCAATATTCACGAATCCCATAGCTTCATTCTACCTTGAAGGTTATAGGAATCACATATTTGGTTCTGATTGCTTCTCCATTCAGCTTGCCTGGAGCCCATTTCGGCATACCGCTTACTACCCGCAGTGCTTCCTCATCGAGAGACTGATAGACACTCTTTACGACTTTGGCCTCCGTAATGCGTCCATCTCTTTCCACCACAAAAGAAACAATTACACGCCCTTGAACACAGGTGTCCTCACAATCGTCTGGATAGCGAACGTTCTCTGCCAGATAGTCGAATAGTGCTTTCTGCCCACCAGGGAATGAGGGCATTTGCTCTATCGGACAGCAGAAGGTTTTTTCTGGTACTTTACTTACGGCAGGAGGCACAGGCTTGGTTTCCATCGCACATTCTGTCATTTCACTACAAGCAGACAAGGCAATTAGACTTGCCATGATACCAATTATAGATTTACTTCTTGTCATAATTAACAACATTTTATTGGTTTTGATGCTGCAAAGATACAACAAGAAGAAGGCAATGTCAAGAGGCATCGGGCGATTGACACAAATGGAAAGTTTATTCTATTGACTATCAAACACTTGACTATATCCGAAAACAAGTATTGACACAACTATATCATCTTCCTATATCAACTGATGGAATATCTATAGTACAGCGTATACACTTACGAATCGGGTTGTTGAGTGTGTCAATCCAGCTAATGAGGGATAGCCCACCTTCTTATATATCAATCACTTAGACATTTCAATCTATGTCAATCACTTATTACCTCTTGACAAGGGGCGTTTTCTTTTGTACCTTTGCATCGACATACTTATCAATCAAGAGTGTTAATCCAATTGAATGGAGTCGCCAGTTGGTGTCAAGGGGCGCAAATGGCAGGCAGCTGACGACTCCGTTATTTTAAAAAGTATGAAAGATGAAAAAGAGTATGATTATATCGAAAGAAATGGTTACCTTTGCAGAATTAATTAAACAATCAATGATGAAAAAAACAATATTGACACTGGTCGCTTTGCTGAGCATGCTTTCCGCCTGGTCGCAAACTGACGAGATAAGTAAGGAACAGGCGGACAAGTTGAATGCTATTACCATCAAGTTGATGGACCAGAAACGATATGACGATGCCATCAAAGCCAAGGAGCGCGAACTCGTCATTCTGAAATCGCTGTATGGTGAAACGGATAGCACTTACATCAAACAGTTTGCTTTCAGTGCAAAGTTGTATTACAGGAACAAGCAGTCAGCTGAAGCTATCAACGTGATAGAGAAGGCTGCAAACCTTTATGCTACAAATGTCAGCAATAACGATGCTCTGTATGCGTATTATCTGGACAATCTGTCATTGTATCAGCTCTCAGTCAATGATTATGTCAAAGCTGCGGAAAACTGTAGGAAAGCATTAACTATCTATGAGAAGTTGGGTCGTAACGATTATGACTTGGCTGTTATTCTAATGCATATGGCAGAGGCTAGCCATTATATTGACCAGACATCAGAGGCTATCAAATACGAGCTACGAGCTCTGAATATTATCAAGAAAATATGTGGCGAGCACTCTGATGAGTATCTTGACGAACTGCCCTATCTGCACAAATACTATACTGCTGTAAACGACGAGAAAAACGCCAAGCAGGTGGAAGACAAGATAGCCAGACTAAACAAGGAAAAGGAAGAAGGCATTGTTGACCTTCCTGAGCCTATCATCTTCAAAAGTGCAGAAGAATGTCGTGAGCATAATAGCGATGCATTCGAATGTATTAAATACTACCTGACTCATAAGGTTAGTGCCCCACAGATAGATCAGGCTGCAAGGTATATTCTTAATTGGAGCGAAGCAAGTGCTGATGTGACTATCAATATTGGCAAAGAGATGGCCCCTCTGGCTTCCGAAAAGAATCCTGCTTATTTGGTCGCCTATATCGCCTCTTGCTGCTATGTCTGTCTAACGGAAAACCTGAAAGAGCTTGACGAGCAACATTTTATTCAGGCCATTGACATCCTCCTCCAGTTCTACAAACCCAACAGCCAGCTGACAGGCAAGGTTGACTTATTGGAAAACTACTTGAAGTTGCAAGAAAAGGGCAAACTGGAAAAGACCCTTCGCAAAGTTTTTGCGGAAGAGAAGAAATAATAGGCTCATTTTTATGCATCAGAAGGATAAGATATATGAACGAATAGCAATGCTTAAAAGTCGAAAAGCAGAATTAGACAGCGAAACATTAAAGTTGTTTAATGCTTTTTGTGATACAAATTGTGGAGAAGATGATGGTTTTATAGACGTTTTATTTCCTATTCTTGCCCCAACGAAAATCGGCTTTGAAGATCTTTATGAGGGAGTGTTTAGTTCTTTTATTCATTTCATATTGGATAACGAATATGCTTCCATTTTTTATAGCTATCTTCACTTAGAAGAAAATAGGTCATGTGTACGTTACCCCCTTATTAAGCCAATGAGGAACAAACGTCCTGTCGTTCATGCCATTTATATTAATATTGCTATAACCAATTTCTTCTACCTCAATGCTTATGGATGGAGTGAGCGTCAGCTCTTTATTGATGAATCATCTAAAGAGACATCCGCTTTGCCAGAACTAAGTGCTACAGAATGGCTCGCAGGACGAATATACCAAAATGATCAGCAAATAATTGACAGTCTTTTTCAATCCTTAATAGACGGTAGCTGGACAGAACGATGGCGCACTTATTTTTTATGGGCGATTTCACTCAGTGGAAATCAGAAGTTAATAGATCAGCTGTGCAATATACTGGGAAATGAAGCCTATCGAGGAATGAGTGATGATGTTGTCAGAGCTCTTTGTGATGGGCACGCCAACTGTATGCTAACTCTTTTACATTTTACACTTGATTCCTATTTAAAAAATGGCGATTGGATGCTAAATGGAGTTTATGATGACTTTGTCATAAATGAAATATTCCATAAGTTTGGTCTTGACTATTTACCAATAGAGGAGGAGTATAATGCATTAACCCTACTCATTGGTTGTTTGGAAAGTGAGATACAAAGAAATGAAGCACTCTCGTCAGACGTCTTTCTCAATACGTACATAGGCTTGGCGACCACGGCCTTTTACAATGGTGAATTAGTATGGGATAAGGCTAATCAATTCAACAACGAAGGGTCGGAAATGCATATCAAAGCAGCCCTATTGTACTATAGTCATACGTGGACGATGCAAGCATACCACGTACTATCCACAAGGGTTATGGAAAAATGGAGTCATAATCTGTCTGTGATGGCTTATGCCGTTCCAGGATTTATGAACCGTATTGATATGACAAGGCGCTGGAAAGAAATCCATATGTGCGACATTTCTGAATTCTTGTGTACTGAAGATGACCTTAGAAAAATGTATTATTTCTTTAAAGACCTTCTTTCTAATCTTCCTCCAAAACTAACTTATCAGGAAATGACAGCATATTGGGAGTATAAAAAGCTGACACGTTCAGAGGTTATAGCAAAGATGGCAGCAATTGTATGGTTCCTTGATGACAAGAAGCTCAAGGACGACGTGATTGACTTTATAGACCAAAGTGAATGTATTGGAGTTTTCATAAAGCTATGCCTCGGAAAACCTCGTGGAAAAAAACAACTCAGATTTCTTATTCAGTCGCTTGGTTGCAGAAGAGAAGATGCTAGATGCTGGGCATACTCCATAGTCAAAAATCTAAAGTTGTCTTCCAAAGAAATGGATCAAATAAAGAAGTTACAAAAATCAAGATACATAAAGACTCGCCAAATGGTAAAAGAAATAGAGGAATCACAGGGACAGATTTGATTCCTCATTGACGCCCACCCATTAAAACTGGGTTCACATTCACGCGTAAGTCATTGTTTCACAGCGTGTTTAGTGTGACACTTGTTTTTCACATTCCCTGTCAGTTCCGATTTCTTTACATGAAATCAAAATTAATGTTAATTTTGGCTCATTCCCCGCCCTTTTCAGCCTTGTAGAATGCATCAAGAACTAGTCTTTCTTCGTACACTTTATTCTCACAACCACCTCACATCCTGTAGGTTACGCAACATTCACCTTTCTCTCCCAATTCAACCGTCCCCACCTCCCCATCCAGCTTTTCTTTCTTCGTTTGACGGCCGTCGAACATATATTTGAAAGCCGTCACAAATATCTGCGACATCCGTCGCATAAAAAAAGTACAGCTAATACAGACATGGGATAAGCTAATATAGACACGGGATAAGCTAAGCCAGCACTGGGTACAGCTGTCTCGCAAATCATTTAACCTATTAACATAACACCCCTGAACCCTCGATAAATAAAGGGCTCACGGCATGTTAATAGTTGCCCAAGCTATTAACATACATCTACCATACATAGTACATCCATGTTACAAGGATATTAAATATCTGGAAACATTTAACATAGCTCAAACGCCCTGTACATCGGCACTTGCGCCCTGTCATGTTAATAGGTTAATAGTTTTCGTGAAAAACCTTTTTTCTTGCAAAGTTTCTTTGCAAAGTTTACAAATTATACGCAGAATATTTGCATCTCTCAGTAAAAACAGGTACCTTTGCACCTTATGAGAAGAACAGGTAATAATCATCATAAATCGGAATGAAACAATTAAGAATGGTAATGGCTGTCCTCGCTGCCCTCGTGGCGATGGGCTCAAGAGCACAGAATGACAATAGTACGTGGTCGGGAAAGCTGAGCGTATATGGCACCGAAATCACGCTGGTGTTCCACTTGGATGGCGAGAATTGTACGATGGACTCGCCTGATCAGGGGGTGAAGGGCGTAGCTGCCAAAATGGAGCGCACGACGATGGGCATCAAGGTAACGGTACCTTCTATCAACGCTACTTACGAAGGCGTCAATATGGGAAAGTCGATGATGGGAACATTCAAGCAGCACGGTCAGTCATTTCCACTCACGCTGACACCAGGAGAGCCGAAGCGTAACCGTCCACAGACACCAGTGGGCCCCTATCCCTATCAGATGCAGGAGGTGAGCTTCAGCAATGGTGATGCTGTGCTGAAGGGGACGCTGGTAACACCAAAGGATTTCTCGCGCAAGACACCCGTATTGCTGATGGTGACGGGTAGTGGCGTTCAGAATAGAGATGAGGAGATATTTGAACACAAACCCTTTGCGGTGATTGCTGATGCGCTGGCTCGTCAGGGCATTGCCACGCTACGCTATGATGATCGTGGATTTGGCGAGTCGACAGGCGATTTGGTGAATGTTACAACAGAGGACTTGAAGAACGATGCGCTGGCAGGTATCGAACTGTTACGCAAACAGTTCGATTGTGTGGGCGTTATAGGACATAGCGAGGGGGGAACCATCGGACTGATGCTGGCGGCAGAAGGCAAGGTAGACTTTGTGGTCAGCCTGGCAGGAAGTATTGTCTCTGGTCAGAAGATACTCTTGGAACAGAACCAATGGATGCTACAGCAAGCAGGCTATGCGCCAGAGGTGGTGGAACGTTATTGCAAGGTGCTGGAAGGTCTTTTCAACGATGTGAAAGCAGGAACAACGCCCGTCGTGGATAGCGAGGGCTTGCCTGTAGAATTGGCCCAGAACCTGCAAGCCGTAAAGGCGCAATGCAGCACTCCATATATGCGTTACTTCCTGGCGTTGGATGCTTCTACCTGCCTGAACAAAGTCAAGTGCCCAGTATTGGCGCTGAACGGCACGAAAGATTGTCAGGTGGGCTGTGAGGAGAATCTGAACATTCTTCGTAAGGGCCTTTTTGGGAAGAAGGAAATACACGCCATTGAGGGCGTCAACCATCTGTTCCAGCATTGTAAGACGGGTGCCACCTCTGAATATAAGGATATTGAAGAAACCTTTGCGCCAGAGGCCATCGACATCGTCGTTTCCTGGCTGAAAAAACTATAGATTGAATTGCGTTGATTTCAATGCATGTTCCATGTATATTAATAGTTTGGCAAACATTTAACATGCCTCAAACCACGATGTGCAAAGGGTTTGAGCCGTGCTATGTTAATAGGTTAAATGTTTTCTTGCAAAAACCTTTTTCCTTTCCTTGGCAGTTTGTCGGAAAAGTTGTACCTTTGCAGACTGACATTAACCAAGAAATAAAAAAAACGATTCTCGTGATTCCTGAAATGAAGCATTACAAAATTCTCTTCATTAGAAATAAACTGTTTCTCAGCTCAATATTGTTTATAACATTCCTTATCCTATTTTCATCTTGTAGTAAAGATATAGATGGGAAAATAGAGGATTGTTATAATGCAAATGATACGATAATAAATCTATCGGAGTTATACCCAGAAGAATGGGATACAGTTTATTATTTCACCAATGCTTGCGATTTGGATAGTGTGGAGAAAAGAGTTGGTCCTGTTATAAAAAGACTATATGAAGATGTTGGAGATCGGATTCTTATATTAAATAGGAATAAAAAGGTAAAAGATTATTCACACCTTAATGAGGTAGTCTTATATAAAGAATACTTTCCTAATTATGGACAAGAAATAAAAGGAGCCTTATTTGTATTCAAAAACGACCCTGATATGATAGCAATTCCTCGAGAAAAAGCAAATTTCATAATTAGAAAAAGAGATAAAAAATCCTTTTGGGTCATTCATCAAGATTAAAACTGGACAATAAAAAACTAAGGGTATCCAACCCCAAATTTTAGAAAAAGATGAAGATTATTTGTTTACTCTTACTTACATTCTACTCCGTATCCCTAAATGCTCAGTCATTTTCTATGTCAGATAATATCATATTGTGTCAAATCAAAAAAAGAGAATATATAGAAAAATACAAGAAGTCTCAAAGTACATCAAGAGCATTATTCGAAGGGAAAAAGAATCCTCAAATGAATGATTTGATTACCCCAAAAGCAATATATAGCCAGATAAAGGAAGTATGGGGAGAAGATTTTATTTGTTATGATGATTTTGATTGGCGGTATTATGAATTGGACTCTAATGAGTCGAATTACAAATACATGGTGATAGTAGAACAACCAATAAACCCTGCAGCTTACTTGTTAGATAAGGACCTAAAAGTTGATTCAACTATAATTATTGGCGATGGAGTGTTGGGAAAAAACAATATATATTTTACAGAACAATTATATGATAGTGATGAAACCGTTCATCTAAACTGGTACAATATAAATGGCGGTCAAGTAAAACATATTGCGGAACTTGCAGAGACTTCTTTTAGCTATCGCAATATATGTGACGACAAATTGCCTGGTAGTTTTACTGACAACAAGAATTACTATTTTGCTATCGAAGAAAAAATGACACATAAAAGGATGTATTATAGTGTATCATTATCGAGTCATACGCTCAAGTAACAGGACCTCTGATTGAACTCTAGTAAAAAGAATCCAGAATGAAGAAAAGAATACCAAAGAAATATTTAAAGGTTTGGATTGCATTTGTCAATATAAATGCAGAAGATGGCTATAGTTTTTCAGACCTCATTGATTCAGAAGGTGAGCCCAAAGATAAAATAATTGGTGCAGTTGGCTACATGGCATTAATAGCTCCGGATATACATGGTGCTCTCAATGTATTGTATCAAGGATTACACGAACTACATTTTAAAGTAGAAACTGTTTATGAAATAAGGAATGTATATCATCTTTGTGAGTGTGATGAGCTGTCCGACAATGAAGAAATAGAAATTGATTGGCTTCTTAACTCAAAGTATGCCTTTAAAATAATAGATAGATTATGGCCATATCGTAGTTGAATCATCGAGAATCAAGGGACAGGTTTTGATTGAATTGCGCTGATTCCAATATATGTTCCATGTATGTTAATAGTTGAGCAAACATTTAACATGCCTCAAACCCTTTGCATATCAGGGTTTGAGGCATGTTATGTTAATAGGTTAATAGTTTTCTTGCAAAAACCTTTTTCTATCCCTTGGCTGTTTGTTGGAAATGTTGTACCTTTGCAATCAAATAGAATTATATGACGCAAGAGAATAAAGATTTGTTGATGCGATTGCTCCAGCAGTATAAAGAGCTGGGCATATCTGACCAGATAGACTTCGACAAGTTCTATCTCTACTCTATCATTACACACTCTACAGCCATTGAGGGCAGTACTGTGACGGAGGTGGAGGCTCAGTTGCTGTTTGACGAAGGTATTACCAGCAGCAAGCGCACCATGCTCGAGCAACAAATGAACCTCGACCTGAAGGTGGCTTATGACTATGGGCGTGAGTGGATTCGTCAGCATGAGCCTATCACAACGGATTGGCTTGTTCTCTTGGCATCTAAAGTAATGGCTCGCACAGGTAGCGAATATCATTCGATAGGTGGCGATTTCTCTGCCGCTAAGGGTGAGTTACGCAAGCTGAATGTGACTGCGGGTGCGGGCGGCAAGTCGTATCTGGCATATCAAAAAGTGCCTGCACGTCTCGCAGCCTTCTGCGAGGAGCTAAATAAACGTCGCAATGCTATTAATCCTGCTGACGTAGCCGCTGTCTATGACCTCAGCTTCTGGGCTCACTTCGAATTGGTGACCATTCATCCTTGGGCTGATGGTAACGGACGCACCTGCCGTCTGCTGATGAACCTGCTGCAATGGGAGTTTGATGTATTGCCTACTAAGGTACTCAAAGAGGATAAGGCTGAATATATACAAGCACTAATAGACACCCGCGAGAGCGAAGACCTCAGCATTTTCCTCGATTGTATGGCCCGTCATCATTGCCAACACCTACAGGCAGATATCGAGCAATTCATTCAATCCACCACCGAGACAGGTGGACAGAAAACCATGGAAGTGGACAGAAAGGGTGGACAGAAAACTCGCGATGTCATTTTGGATATGATTATCCAGGATGCTAAAGTTACTTCTACCCAGATGGCCGAAAGCCTCGGCATCAACCGTAGTGCTGTATCCAAACATCTGAAGAAAATGCAAGAGAATGGTATCATTAAGCGTGTCGGCCCAGACAAAGGCGGTCATTGGGAAATTATAGAAAAGGATAAATGATTGTAACTGAATTACGGCAGAACACTAAACGCACTATCATACAAGCACTTAGTTGTGACAGTGACACTTAGATTCATGCAAAAATTGCAGAAGGCAAACATTAACCAAAACACAGGACTGACCCTCTGAGTTTTTATTGGCAATAACAAAACCAAAGAAACAACAATGAAGAAGATACAGATATGGATGATAATGGCCGTTATTCCTATAGCCGCCTATTGTCAAAACAAATATAATGATGGAATGCTACAAATTTCCTCTTCAGAAATTGTCCCGATTCCGAAAGAGATTGATTTTAAGGAGGTCGCTAAAGTTTGGGAGCTACTTGATTCAATCCCATACGATGACATGAAAGAAAGTCAGCGTAACATTATCGATTTATGCGAACACAGCGATGCTTTGATGCATTTCTACTCTCCTGCATGTAGCTGGTATTGTGGAGGTATAGTCGACACCATTATATCATCCTCTTGTCAAAAAGCAGATAAATACGGTTCATACGAAGGAATTAAAGCCCATGACTGGGACATTAATAGTGCTTGGGTTACGAATTCGAGGAAATATGGCGTGGGCGAGTCAGTCACGTATACTTTCCCAGGCAACTGTCCTCGTATTACAACCATCATTGTTCTGAACGGGTACACTCGCGATATTAACGAATGGCAGGACTATTCGAGAGTAAAGAAGCTTAAACTGTATTACGACGAGAAACCATATGCTATTTTGGAACTGCATGACACTCGTGACGAACAGAACTTTAAAGTTGGGCTGCTGGGATTTAGGGATGTTGAGCATCCACAAAAATGGACACTACGATTCGAAATTCTTGAGGTATATCCTGGCAGAAAACATCGAAACACTGCCATTACAGAACTATATTTTGATGGAGTAGATGTGCATTAATAAAGAATAGATTGATCAGGGTACTAATTCAATGAATCCTTGTTCTTTTCTACTCAGGGAATTCACCATAGAAATCAAAGAGCCAAGCTTTTGATTCCTCCACGAAAAGCTTGGAAGATTCAAGAAAAGTGTTTACCTTTGCAGGCAGAACCGTAAAACGTAATGATAACAATGAAGCCAAGTCATAACCAGGAATCAACCTGTCCCCATGATTCTTGACTATGTTGATTCCATTTCATTTGCTTTTGACAAGAACCGTTATTATGAAGGAAGTCCGAATCCACGACTTAAGAAGTTACGTCAAGGCAAATGTCGGGTCGATAGCAAGTAAAAATGAATCACCCGTTTAGATGTGTCAATTGGGCTATAGGTGTGTTTTCTATATACTTGATTTTTAGTATTTTGCCTGTGTCATCCTGTGTCAATTACCAATTACCTCTTGACAAAGCGAAATTTATTTTGTACCTTTGTATCGTCATACAAAATAATTGAACAATGAAACCATTTGCAATTGTATTATTAATTGCCCTGTTCCTACAAAGCTGTGGGAATAATGGGAAGACAAAGAATGAGACTACTCCTACTACTGACAAAGAAGAGGTGGTAAGAATAGAAGAATCTTTTCATACTTCAAGAAAGATAGGTGTTGGTGGAAAAATCTCATATCAATGGAAGAAATCAGATAGTCTTTGTGCCCATGCTTCTACCAAAGAGTTAATAGCACTTGCAAAGAATCATAGCGACAAAATACAACGTTTGATAGCCTTTCGTGCTCTTTTGATGAAGGACTCACATGAGGCGGTCAACTTGGCCATTTCGGAAATAGAAGACACGACAGAAGTTCCAATTTCATCTGGATGTTGCGGCTCGAATGACATTGTCTCTGGTGTTAGAATTGAAATGATTCAATATAATAGAGAAGGTTATAAAGTTTCCATAGCTGATTCTATGCGTATTGATAGTGCCGTACTGTTTTCTAATCATGCATCAAAGTTTGATTACATATACCACCTCTACCATAAGCTGCCTGCAAGGCCTGAATATGAGGAACGACTAGAACAATTATACAAACACGACCTCTATGCATTGATTGCTTTGGCAAGATATCATAGAGAGGATACCAAACAAGATATTATCCGTTTGCTATCACAAATGGACAAAAAGGACTTTTGGTCTTATCGTGATACTATCAGAACTGCGTTGGACGCCGTAATAGCATGGCCATCGGCATCATACAAGCAACAAGTACGACATGTATGTCAGGATTTACTCAATAAGCCCCAATTATATGGTTCTGGAAGCAGCATTTTGGGCGCATTGATGGCCTACAATGACAGATGGAGTTATAATTTAATAGATAAAACTTTATCCAAAGCCAAACAAAAAAATCAAAATTATTTCGACTATAGCTGGGGATTGTATGAGGCATACAATGATAATCCTCTACCTTTATTCAAACTATTGTATAAGAAATATGCAATAGAAGAATAGCATCCAGAATGTTCCATGTATGTTAATAGTTGAGCAAACATTTAACATGGCTCAAACCACGATGTGCAAAGGGTTTGAGGCATGCCATGTTAATAGGTTAAATGTTTTCTTGCAAAAACCTTTTTCTATCCCTTGGCAGTTTGTCGGAAATGTTGTACCTTTGCAGACATACAAGCATTAACCAAGAAATAAAGGACGAGTTACTCGAGAATATTAAAAATATGCTCCATAAAAATGAATAGAAAACTGAAATCATTGATACAGCAATTGCTACAAAGCCCACGGCGTTTTCCTGTTGAGTTCGCCTTGGGAATAGTGTTCTTTATCATTGCAGTATGGGATAATGAGACCAATCACTATAATGAAGCGTTGAAACAATGGGAGAGTGACGTCAACGGCGATATACTCTGGCTCTTCGCACCCCTGATGGTACTGACATTCTGGTTTCATCGTGTCAATCGCTGGGCCTACATCGCCTCATCCTTCCTCTTCCTGCCCCTGATGGCTATCGACCTGAAGCCGTTCCTGTGGACTTACGGTTTTGGATTCACCTACGTCTTAGCAGGTATTCTGTTGATAGTAGGCAACAAACGGATGAACAATCGCCCGTTTGCGGCCCATGCTCTGCATGTGGTCACTCAGATGTTCTTCGGTCTGCTCATTACGGGTATCCTCAATTTGGCTGTGATGGCCATTGTGGCCTCGTTCTTCTATATCTTCGGCATCGAAGAACCTAAGCATCTCTATGAACATATCATCCAGTTTATCTGGTTTGTACTGGCTCCGCAGGTATGTTGCACGCTGATTCGTCAGAACGAGGACGAGGTTACAGAACCCTTCAAGATTCTCAGGCTCATTCTAAA